>ENA-OYWZ01000086-OYWZ01000086.1-human-gut-metagenome-genome-assembly--contig:-NODE-86-length-64483-cov-9.281430_pt1 | contig 64483 bp, 66 predicted proteins | sample MGYA00244841_ERZ653414 | MGnify/ENA primary metagenome ERZ653414 (study PRJEB26926, sample SAMN06164894) | human gut metagenome | biome: ENVO:00009003; feature: ENVO:2100002; material: ENVO:00002003... | reverse complement strand
GATTCCTCTACGTCTCGTGGGCTCGGAGATGTGTATAAGAGACAGATATTGTTGTTACTAATCCACCTTTTAGTTTATTTCGAGAGTATGTTGCGTTGCTGATGAAGTATGATAAAAAGTTTTTAATTATAGGAAATCAAAACAATATTACCTATAAAGAAATTTTCCCTTTAATACAAGAAAATAAAATATGGCTTGGTTGTAAATATGGGGATATGGCATTTAGAGTTCCTGATTATTACAAGCCAAGGAACACGAGATATTGGGAAGATGAAAATGGTCAAAAATGGCGTAGCTTTGGAACTATTTGTTGGTATACAAATTTAGATCATCAAAAAAGGCATGAGGATTTGGTTTTGTACAAAAATTATTATGGAAATGAGGAGGATTATCCAAAATATGATAATTACGATGCTATAAATGTTAATAAAGTAGCAAATATACCAAAAGACTACTTTGAATGTATGGCAGTACCAATTACATATGTTGATAAACATAATCCGGATCAATTTGAAATTATTAACGCAAATGATATAATAACAAACCCTGATACTCCGATAAAAGCTCATGGATTAATCAAAGACAAGGATGCTGTAATTACAACACAAATTTATACAAAAAACGCAGAAAAAGACTTGACACAAACAGCTAAAACGGGGACAATCTTGACAGACAGACAGACAGACAGACAGACAGACAGACAGACAGACAGACAGACAGATTATTTTGGACTTGTGCGGGGGAACTGGTTCATGGTCGAAACCGTATCAAGAAGCCGGGTATGATGTGCGTATTATCACTTTGCCGGAATACGATGTAAGAACTTATATCCCACCTGAAAATGTTTATGGCATACTTGCAGCCCCGCCGTGTACGGAATTTTCACTTCTAAATTGTAAAGCTGAACCACGAAAACGGGATGAAGTTGCAGGAATGGAAATCGTAAACGCTTGTATGCGAATTATCAATCAATGCAATCCGCATTTTTGGGCGTTGGAAAATCCACGGGGGCATTTGAGAAAATATCTTGGTATGCCAAAGCTGAATTTTCAGCCGTGGTTTTATGGCGATCCGTGGACGAAAGCAACGGATATTTGGGGGAATTTCAATATTCCCAAAAGAAAATTTGAAAATTGGGCTGATGTTTCAAAGCTGGACTTATACATTAGACCGAACAGGGATAAGCCCAATTTTGCATATTTACATAAAAGCGCATGGAGCAAAATTCCGCAGCTACAATTTCATAAGCCGGAAACGGATGCAGAATTTAGAGCAATGACACCACCGGGATTTGCAAAAGCGTTCTTTGAAGCAAACAGATGAAAGGGGTGCAAGATGAACAAAAATAATCCTTATTACAACAATGAAGGGTACGCTGACCCTACTGCATTTTACGGAACAAAGCAGATTGTGAAGGAAGAAGCAGAAACAGAGCGGCGGGCAAATGAATTGATAAAAGTTTTGAAGTTCATTATTCGTTCATGCGGTTTTGAACTTATTGAACGGGTGAAAATCAAGGACACAAAGACAGGAAAGGAGTTCAAATAATGGAACAGATTCAGAATGCAGTATTGGCGGCGTTTGAAGAATTCAAGAAAGAATTTGGAGAAAATGCGAAACTTGAAGAAGGTGATGAATTTGTCACCGTATTCAATAATTGTACGCTGATTATCAGTATTGAAGATGGTACGCTTAGAGAACGGTTTATTGGTGGCAAACCTTACCGGGTTGATATGTCACTTGCAATTTATGAGGGTGGGGCAAATGAATAATTTTACTACGGCTGAACGCATTGAACAGTTTTCAAACCTGATGAACCCTTATGTTTCGGGAGAATTCAAGGAATGGTTGATTGAAAACGGGTTCTTCACAGCCCCGGCTTCCATTCACCACCACGGGGCTTATTCCGGGGCGTTGTTCGATCATAGCTTTGCAGTAACCAAAGCCCTTCTTTCCTTTACGGAACGGCTTGAACTGAAATGGCAGCTTGAACTGAAATGGCAGCTTGAACGCAGCCCCTACATTGTGGGTATGTTTCACGATCTTTGCAAGGTGGACAACTACACTTGCACGAAAAAGCCCGCCCTTCCCCCACTGCTGGAAGGTGACAGTTGGGAATATAACAATGCAACCCTTCTTCCGGGGCATGGTGATAAATCCGTTATGATGTTACAGCAACACATTCAACTTACGGATGAAGAACTTTACTGTATCAGGTGGCACATGGGGGCTTTTGATGATAAAGAGAATTGGAACAGCTACGGGCGGGCAGTAACCAACTTCCCGAATGTGCTTTACACCCACACCGCCGATATGGTAGCCGCCCGGATTTTGGGGGTATGAGCATGAACAACGATGATAAGGAACAGCTTGAATACATAAGGGCATGGGTGCAGCAGAAGAAACAGCGTGAAGTCCATAAGCAGATTGCAAAGCGGAAAATCAAATATCATTTCAGAATGGCGTTTCATTGGCTGATTGAACTTTTCAAGAAAGGACGGTAAACAGATATGAATAAAATCTATAACGGAATTATGGGGCTTGTTGTCGGGGATGCGTTGGGCGTTCCCGTGGAATTCAAGGAACGGGATTCCTATGAAGTAACTGATATGATGGGCTTTGGAACTTACAATCAGAAGCCCGGTACATGGTCGGACGATAGTTCAATGACCCTTGCAACCCTTGAAAGTATGGGGCGCATTGGTTCATTTGATGCGGCTGATATTATGAACAACTTCTATCAGTGGTTGCAGAATGACAAATTTACACCGTGGGGCAAGGTGTTTGATGTAGGCGGCGCAACACGGCGGGCAATCGTGCGATATGCAAACGGAACTGACCCGGTGAAATGCGGCGGTAAAACCCGCATGGATAACGGCAACGGTGCGTTGATGCGTATTCTTCCCGTTGCTATGCTTGCGGAAACTGATCCACATGACAAGATGGTGACGGTGAAAAGCATTGCAGGGCTTACCCACAATCACCCAATTTCACATATCGCTTGCTTCATTTATGCGTTCATAGTTGAAAACCTGATGAACAATGTTGATAAGCGTTCAGCCCTTTCCAATGCAATTCAGGTTGTGGGCGGGCTTTATGGTGAAACTGAAATGTGGCAGGAATTCCGCTTCCTTGCTGAAATTGATAAGTTTGACCGTGACGAAATCAAAAGTTCCGGCTATGTGGTGGACACACTGGAAGCTGCTGTTTGGTGTTTCCTGAATTCATGCAGCTATCGGGAATGTGTTTTGCTGGCGGTGAACTTAGGCAGCGATACCGATACAGTAGCGGCGGTTGCTGGTGGACTTGCCGGGATTTATTACGGTTGTGGTGGTGAAAGCGGTATTCCTGATGAATGGATTGCACAGATTCCCCGGAAAGACTGGATCAAGGGGTTATGTGATAAATTTGAAAGTTAATTTTCAAAATTGAAAAACATTCAAGTTTTCATTCCAGTTACATTCAAGTTGTAGTTGTGGGAACTGGAATGCAGGAAAACTCTTGCTATACGGGGCTTTTCATTCAATTCATTCAACTTCTTCAACTTGTTTTTGACTTCTTTATAAGATAGAAAAAATCAATATCAATTTACAATATTTTTCTAAAAATAGAGTAATAAGAAACAACAAGTTGAAGTTGAATAAATTACCCGGTGATTATTTGTAAACCCGCATGAACACAGAGTTTTTCTTCATTCCACTTTCACATTCAAGTTAGAAAGGCGGTGCTTCCATGAAAGCGAAAGAATATTTGCAGCAGTTGCAGCGATTAGATACAATGATAAATCAGAAAATCAAGGAATTAGGTGATTTGCGCCTGATGTCGCAGAGTGTCGGCGGTATTGATTATTCAAAAGAGCGTGTGCAGTCCAGCCCTTCCGGGGATGCCCCGTTTGTGAAGCCTGTTTTGCGTATGATCGAACTTGAACAGGAAATCAATGCAGAGATTGACCGCTTTGTTGATGAAAAGCATGAAATCATCAATCAGATTCAGGCTTTGCAGAACCCGAAACACATTGATATTCTGTATAAACACTATGTTGAATTCAAACGGCTTGAAATCGTTGCTGTTGAAATGAATTTTACATATCAATACATTGTTGAATTGCACGGTACAGCGTTGAAGGAATTCCAGCTTACCCATGAAAACCTATTGAATTCCAATGACGAACCCTGATATAATGATAAAGTGAAAAATCAGCGGGAACATAGTTCCTTGCTGATTTTTTCGTTTTCCCGGTGGGGTACTCATAGCCGAATGAAAGACAGGTCGGTGAACTCCTACCTACCGGGAAAATCTTTTTATGCACATGATTATGTGTTTTTGAAGGATGATTTCATTGAAGTAAACCTGACTGAAAGGGGGTTGCTGCTTATGAACGCAAGGCAGAAAAAGTTTTGTGATGAATACCTGATTGATTGCAACGCTACACAGGCGGCAATTCGGGCAGGATATTCCCCAAAGACGGCTAAAAGCATAGGTAATGAAAACTTGACAAAACCTGACTTGAAAGCCTACATTGATGAACAGCTTGAACTTCTGCATAGCAAAAGAACGGCTGATGCACAGGAAGTTCTTGAATATCTTACTTCCGTAATGCGTGGCGAACACACGGAACAGACTTTGCAGCTTGTCGGTGATGGCGTACAGACCATTACTGACATTGATGTTTCTGCAAAGGAACGGCTGAAAGCTGCTGAACTGATCGGCAAGCGTTACGGTATGTTCAAAGATAATGTTGGAATTGACCTTGAACCCGTGGTTATTGTAAATGACCTGAAAGAATAAGGCGGTGATTGCGTGAAGGTATCATTGCAAGAAACCGTTGGCAGGAACTACGCTGATTTTTGGAACACCCGGAAAAGATACCGTGTGTGCAAGGGAAGCCGTGGTTCAAAGAAAAGCAAAACAACAGCGTTGAACATGATTCACCGTTTGTTTCAGTACCCGGAAAGCAACGGCTTATGCGTTCGCCGTTATTCAAATACCTTGCGTGATTCAGTCTTTTCAGATTTGAAATGGGCTATTCACCGTTTGGGGCTGGATGGGTATTTTGATTGCACCGTTTCCCCGATGCAGATCATACGGCGTTCAACCGGGCAGAAGATTCTTTTCCGTGGGTTGGACGATGGTTTGAAAATCACTTCGATTTCGGTTGATTACGGTGTTCTTTGTTTCGTATGGATTGAAGAAGCCTATGAAATCACGAATGAAGATGATTTCAACAAACTTGATATGTCAATCCGTGGTGAAGTGCCTGACGGATATTTCAAACAGATCACATTGACCTTCAACCCGTGGAGTGCTACAAGCTGGCTGAAAGCCCGGTTCTTTGATACACCTGATGAAGATGTGTTTGTAAAAACTACCACATGGCAATGCAATGAATGGTTGGATGAAGCTGACCGCAACATTTTCTTGAAGATGAAGCAGAATAACCCCCGCCGTTATCGCATTGAAGGCGATGGGGAATGGGGTATTGCGGAAGGGCTGATCTACACCAATGTTGTTTGTGAAGATTTCGATATAAACGAGGTTCGCAAAATCAGCGGTATCAAATCGGCGTTCAACCTTGACTTTGGTTTTACTGACCCGAACGCTTTTGTTTGTGAAATGGTGGATAATGCTGCAAAGCGTATTTACATTTTCGATGAATGGTATAAAACAGGCGTAACCAACAAAATCATAGCTGAACAAATCAAGGTTATGGGCTACGGCGGGCAGAAGATTATTTGTGATAGTGCTGAACCGAAATCCATTGCAGAGTTGCAGGAAGAAGGTATTCAGGCAGAGCCTTCCCGGAAGGGTAAGGACAGTGTGAACCACGGTATTCAGCTTATACAGAACTATCAGATTGTGGTTCATCCACGATGCACAGAGTTCAAAAAAGAAATTGACAACTACTGTTGGAGTAAGGACAAAGACGGTAAGCCAACGGATAAGCCGGATCACGAATTTTCGCACGGTATGGATTCCATGCGGTACGGCGTTTCCAAAATCCTGTTGCCTGATGCGTTCAGTTTCGACTAAAAATAACACATTAGTAACAAGAAGCCTTGAAATCATAGTATTTCGGGGCTTTTGTCTTTATTATGCGATAGAAAGAAGGTGAAAAGGGTGAGCCTGATTGACACATTGGCGGTCAAAGTATCGAACCTGATTTTGCAGGGTGCAGATATGAGCGATAAGCAGTTCTTTGAACGGGAAATTCAGAAGTGGAAGGACAGCCCGCAGCGTATCATGCAAATCAAGGGGCATTTGTACTATGACAATGAACACGATATTTTGCACCGAAAACGAATGATGATCGGTGAGGGCGGCAAGCTGGAAGAAGTTGATAACCTACCCAACAACCGCCTGATTGATAATCAGTATGCAAAGCTGGTGAACCAAAAAGCAAACTACCTTTTAGGTCAGCCCTTTGCCATTGAGGGCGAAAATCAGCAGTATGTTGAACTTTTGAAAAAAGTGTTCAACAAGCGTTTTATGAAAACCCTGAAAGCAGCAGGAAAGGCAATGCTGAACAACGGTATCTGCTGGTTGTACCCTTATTACACCGAAACGGGCGAATTTTCCTTCCGAATGTTCCCCGGCTATGAAGTGCTTCCCTTTTGGAAGGACACGGAACACACCATTCTTGAAGCGGCTGTCCGCTTGTATTTGGTGGTTGGGTATCAGGGTACAACGCCCGTGCTGATTGAAAAGGTTGAAATCTACGATTTGAACGGTGTTCACCGCTTCATTTTGGACGGTTCAACCCTTATTCCTGATTTACAGGGCGTTGATGATAACACTTCCCCGTACACCACAACCACGGGTGAGGACGGGAACGCCCTTCCCCTGAATTGGGCGAAAGTTCCCCTGATCCCGCTGAAATACAATGAATGTGAAATCCCGCTTTTGAAGAAGGTGAAAACCCTTCAAGACGGTATCAATGTTATGCTGTCCGACTTTGAAAACAATATGCAAGAGGACGCACGAAACACCATTCTTGTGTTGAAGAACTATGACGGAACGAATTTAGGGGAATTCCGAAAGAACCTTGCAACATACGGTGCGGTGAAGGTTCGCTATGACGGGGAAACCAAAGGCGGCGTTGAAACCCTTGAAATCAAAGTCAATGCTGAAAACTATAAGGCTATCATTGAAATATTCAAGAAAGCCATTATTGAGAACGGCATGGGGTATGATGCAAAGGATGATAGGCTTTCCGGCAACCCCAACCAAATGAATATTCAATCCATGTATTCAGACATTGATTTGGATGCTAATGACATGGAAACAGAGCTGCAAGCAGCCTTTGAAGAAATCCTTTGGTTTGTGAACGCCCACCTTGCCAATACCGGGCAGGGCAACTTTGACGGCGAGGAAGTCAACATTATTTTCAACCGGGATATTCTTATCAACGAGAGTGAAGCAATAGATAATTGTCAGAAGTCCGTTGGTATTCTTTCCGATGAAACTATTGTTGGTATGCACCCGTGGGTTGATGATCCGCAGCTTGAACTTGACCGCTTGAAGAAGCAGAAAGAGGAACAGCAGGCAGAATTTGAAGCCCAGCAATTCAACCCGTTTGCGCCACAGCAGCAGAAGGGCAACGCCCCGCCTGATGATAAAGGGGGTACGGTGAATGAATAACGCTGAATACTGGAAGTTGCGGTTTGAACAGCTTGAACAGGCGCAGAACCAAAAGGGCGTGAAAGCCTATGCTGATATTGAACGGCAGTATAAGGAAGCCCAAAAGCAACTTGAAGGGCAGATTGCCCGCTGGTATCAGCGTTTTGCAACCAACAACGGAATTTCCCTTGCGGAAGCACGGCAGTATTTGAAGGGTGCAGACCTGAAAGAATTTAAGTGGGATGTGCAGGAATATATCAAGTACGGACAGGACAACGCCTTAAACAGCGGTTGGATGAAAGAACTTGAAAATGCTTCTGCAAAGTACCATATTTCAAAGCTGGAAGCCCTGAAAGTACAGACACAGCACAGCCTTGAAGTCATGTATGCAAAGCAGTTCGGCACTATGCACGGGGCTTTGTCGGATGCCTTTGAAAGCGGGTATTATCACACGGCGTATGAACTTCAACATGGGTTCAATGTTGGTTGGGATATTGCCGGACTGGATCAGGCGCAGATTGAAAAGGTGCTTGCTAAACCGTGGGCGGCTGATGGGTACAATTTTTCTGAAAGAATTTGGGGAAACAAGAACAAGCTGATTTCGGAAGTTCACAACGAACTTTCCCGAAATATCATGTTGGGTGCTGACCCGCAAAAGGCTATTGATTCCCTTGCAAAGAAGATGAACACTTCCAAAAACAACGCCGGAAGGCTTGTAATGACGGAAGAAGCCTATTTCAGTTCAGCCGCACAGAAGGATTGCTTTGAAAGTTTGGGCGTTGAACAGTATGGAATTGTTGCAACGCTGGATTCCCACACTTCCGACATTTGCAGAAGCCTTGACGGGAAGCATTTTCCCATGAAGGACTATCAGCCGGGAGTGACCGCCCCGCCGTTTCATGTTTATTGCCGTTCAACAACCGTTCCATATTTCGATGAACAGTTTGACATTGGGGAACGGGCGGCAAGGGATGAAGAAACCGGGAAAACCTACTATATTCCCGATGATATGAATTATCAGGAATGGAAGGAAACCTTTGTTGATGGCGGTGACAAGTCCGGGTTTGATGTGCTGGACGATGGTTCAGCCCTTCATTACACCCACCATGAAGAACCTGAGCCGCCCAAACCAAAGAAGGAATATCTGACAAAGAAGAAGCTGCAAGCGAAAATTGCTGATGCAGATGTTCAGCTTGAAGATTTGGAAGCCCAATTCAAGGGCGTTTCCGGGGGTTGGACATTCGATGAAGTGTTGAAGGACTTTGGAAGCCTTGAAGATTTCACGGATGGGGATGATCTTGCAAAGCTGAAAGAACTTCATTCACAGGTGGAAGCCATTGAAGCCCAAAAAGCAGAGTGGCAGCAGAAGTTGAATGAAAAGGTGATTGCAGAACAGAAGAAAGCCCTTGCAAAACAGCAAGTGGAACTTGAAGCACAGAAAGCCGCTGTTCAGCAACAGCTTGATGATTTTGAGGTAAAGACCTATTCCGGCATTTGGTACAACAAGGATGTGACAACCGCTGATTGGGCGGGGCTGAATATCGAGGGTAAGAAGAAGTATTATGAAGGGAAGTTCATTACCGAAACTGACCCCGATTTGATGCAGAAGTATCAGGATTTATACAAGCAGTTGGAAGAACTTGATACAGAGGGCAAAGCCTACGCTGACATTCAGAAAGAGTTGAAACAAATTCAAAGCCAAATCACCAAAGTTCAAGCGGATTTGAAAAAACTTGAACAAGGTGATATAATTGATTCGGTGGACGATGCCTTTTCGCAGGAACGCAAGGATGCCGCTATTTGGGCGAAAACAACCAAAGAAGCGGACGATGTTTTGCGTGATACTTGCGGTGAGGTTTGGCGCACTTCCCCACCGATTCAGAAAAATGCAATCTATGACTACACCCAAAGTTACCACAAGTTCAACGAACCGTTGCGTGGTATCGAATACGGCAGTGAAAAGTTCTTAGGTGTTGGAAATGTAGATTTAGACCAAATCGGCGTTTCCTATCAGGGTTGGAAGCCCGGTCAAATGCGGAAAGAAATAAACGCTATGACCGACATTATTTCCAAATCGACATACAAGGAAGATTTTTGGTTGCAGCGTGGTTGTAGATTTAAGGGCATGGACAAATTCTTCAATGTTCCTATGGATCGCTTGCAGAGTGCAACACAGGCAGAGTTGGAACAGTTGCTTTTGAATACAACACCGACTGAATACGGCTTTTGTTCTTGTGGCGTTGCCAAAGGCAAAGGGTTCAGCGGTGATATTATCCTGAATATTTACGCCCCTTCCGGCACACAAATGATGTATGTTGAACCGTTTTCGGCTTTCGGAAATGGCGGGGGTAAGAATTGGGATGGTATTGCAAAGCAAGGTTCTTTCGGTCAAGAATCGGAAATCATATTGCAACAGGGAACAAAGTTCCGTGTGACAAAGGTTGAAAAAACACCCGGTATGATTTACATTGACCTTGAAGTGATTGAACAGACCCCGCAACGATAACAGAAAGAAGGTGGCTACATGGAAAAGAAAACATTATCTGAACGCTATGCGGATGAAGTCCTTACCAACAACGCCGCCTTGAACCATTATTCTCAATGTAAGGACTGCATTTTCAGGGATAAAAGGCTTGTAGGCGGTGAAGAATATGGATATGATAAATCCGTATGCCACATTTACGGGAAAATCAGTGCAGGACGAATAAACAAAACAACCCCTGATTTTTTCCCTTACACGCCGATTGAACCCGGTGATAAACCGAATGAGGTTTACAACAACACCGCAAATTGTGAGTATTACGAACAGGAAAAGCGGAAGAAATAAGCACTTTTGAAAGTTTATTTTCAAAGGTGCTTTTTTCATGCCATTTTTCAGGTAACAGCTATATCAAAGACCTTGAAAACAACGGTATATGCTGATTATATGAGGTCGATTTTTCAGAAAGGGGGTAGCAGATATGATTGATTTGACAACCGTTGCACAGGCGGCACTTGTCCTTTTCGGTGCGGTGATTACAACCGTAATTGTTCCGTGCGTGAAGAAGAACACCACCGTTCAGCAGCAGAAGGAAATCATGGGTTGGGTGAAAATCGCTGTTGCGGCAGCAGAACAGCTTTACAAGGGTTCTGACCGTGGCGAGGAAAAGAAAGCCTATGTTTTAGACTGGCTGAACAAGCAGGGTATCACGATTGATGCCGATAAGCTGGATGCCATGATTGAAGCAGCAGTTCACGAAATCCAGTAACCCCCGCAAATCGTCTTTTTCGTATTGCAGACGGTAAAGAACAAGGTTCATTGCGTGGTTCGTCACCCACGGTAAACAACGGAAATGAAAGGATGGTACAAAACTATGAAAAAAGAAGATTTGATTGCAATGGGGCTGACAGAGGAACAGGCAAAGAAGGTTATGGATTCCCTTGACGGGAATTTTGTTACCAAAGCCCGTTTTAATGAGGTCAACGAGGAAAATAAGACCCTGAAACAGTCTGTTGCTGATAGAGATAAGCAACTTGAGGATTTGAAGAAGTCCAGCGGTGACAATGCCGAACTGAAAAAGCAGATTGAAACCTTGCAGCAGCAGAACGCCGATCAGAAGAAAGCCCACGATGCGGAAATGGCACAGTTGAAGCTGGATAACGCCATTGATGCCGCCCTGACCGCAGCCGGAGCAAAGAACGCAAAGGCAGTTAAGGCGTTGCTTGACACTTCCAAAGTCAAACTTGGTGAAGATGGCAAGCTGACCGGGTGGGATGAACAGCTTGCCGCCGTTCAGAAGTCGGATTCTTACCTGTTTGAAGTAAAGCAGCAGGGCAAGCAGACCTTCAAGGGATTTCAGCCGGGTGCTTCCGGTGGAGTAAAGCCGGGAACGAAAGTCGATATGTCCAAAATGACCTATGAGGAACTGGCGAACTATATCGAAAACAACCCCAATGCTGAATAACAAAATTCAAAAAAGTTCAAGAAAGGATTGAATAACGATGGCAAAATTTGATGCGAAAAGTTTTAATGAAAGAGCTTTCGGGAAGTATATGTCTGCTATCCCGAATGTGAAGCTGAATAAGCTGAAAGAGAGTAGGGCAATCGTTGCGGATCAGCGTTTGCGTGAAACCTTTGTCAACAACGGTCAGACGGGTACTGTTTACGCCGTTCTTCCCTATTTTGGGCTGATTGGCGGCGATGCACAGAACTATGACGGTGTTTCCAACCTTACCCCGGAAAAGACTGATACCTTTGAACAGGGTGTTTTCACTTATGGTCGAATGATGGGTTGGACGGAAGCAGATTTCTCCTATGATGTGACGGGCGGCGTTGATTTTATGGCGAATGTCCGTAATCAGATTAACCGCTATTGGAATGACAGAGATCAGGACACCATTCTTTCTATCCTGAAAGGTATCTTCGCTATGGCTTCCACTGGTACGGGCAATGTAAAGACCGCAAATGCCGCCTTTGTTTCTGCCCATACTTACGATATTTCCGCACCTTCTACGGATGCGGTCACTACGGACACTATGAAGGTAAGTGCAACCACGCTGAACAGTGCAATTCAGCAGGCTTGCGGCGATAACAAGCAGAAGTTCAGCCTTGTTATTTGTCATTCCACGGTTGCAACCAACCTTGAAAACATGAAGCTGATTGCATACCTGAAATACACGGATGCAGAAGGCGTTGAGCGTGATCTTGGTATGGCAACTTGGAACGGCAGACTTGTTCTGATTGATGATTCTATGCCTGTTGAGGTCAAGAATGTAGGTTCTACGGGCGGTGATGTTTCCCTTTACACCACTTATATTCTTGGTGAAGGTGCAATCGGCTTTGAGCCTGTCGGCGCAAAAGTGCCTTATGAAATGGTTCGTGATGCAAAGACCCGTGGCGGTGAAGATACCCTTATTTCCCGTAAGCGTAACGCCGTTTCCGTGGCTGGTATTTCCTACCTGAAAGCAAGTCAGGCAACCAACAGCCCGACTAATGCCGAACTGGAAAACGGAAAGAACTGGTCGCTGGTAAGCAACGGCACGGATTGTATTGCACACAAGGCAATTCCGATTGCCCGCATTATTTCCCGTGGTTAAGTAAGGCGGTGATTCCCAATGCTGGATATGGTAAAGGAACGCTTGCAGTCTTTCGGATATGAAATTCAGGATGGTGATGAAATCATCCTGAATTTTTCTATTCAGAAGGTGGAAAACACTATCAAGAATGATTGCAATGTATCTTCTGTACCTGACGGATTGGTGAATATCGCTGTTGATATGGCGGTAGGTGAATTTTTAACGGCAAAGAAAACCTTTTCGCCGGATAGTATTGCAGGGCTTGATTTGGATTTTGCGGTAAAGCAGATACAGACAGGTGACACTAACACAGTATTTGCAACTGGGGAAGGAAGTTTGACCGCTGAACAGCGTTTGAACAATTTCCTGAACTATCTTCTGACTTACGGCAGGGATCAGTTTTCTTGTTACAGGAAAATCAGATGGTAAAAGCAGTTGCAGCCGCCCGAAAAGCGGCACGGAAAGCGATTGAAAGCACCTATGAAGGTGTTTGTACCATTGTTGAACGCCGTGATATGCGGGATGAAATAACCAAAATCACCCGCAAATCAGAAGTAACCGTGATTGAAAATCAGCCTTGCAAATTATCCTTTGAAAAGTTGAACGCCGTTGTTCAAACAGATGCAGCGGCGGCAATTTCCCAAAGTACAAAGTTATTCATATCGCCGGAAATCGTGATAAATGGGGGTTCAAAAATCATAGTGGAACAGGACGGAAGAAAAGCCGAATATTCCGCAAGTGGTGAACCCGCTGTTTATTCCAGTCATCAAGAAATCACGCTTGAACTGTTTAAGGGGTGGGCTTGATTGGGTAAGATGGGCGGTTTTACGGCAGCAGATTTGAAAAAACTTCAAAAGCAGTTGAACAAAATTCAGCAGGGCAATGTTGAAGCGTTCATTGATGCTTGTGCAAAGGAACTTGCCGCCCGCCTACTTGCTAAAGTTATCAAGCGAACACCTGTCGGGCAGTACCCGAACAGTTCAGGTAAAAAAGGCGGTACACTTCGCCGGGGCTGGACTTCCGCAACCCATGAAGAAGCCGCAAGCGGCAGCGGAAAAGGTAATGCGAAAGCATACGCTGATTCCCTGAAAATAAACCACTTTGGAAATACCGTTGTGATAGAGATTGTGAACCCGGTTGAATATGCTTCTTATGTGGAATATGGACACCGAACAGCCAATCATCAAGGGTGGGTTCAAGGTCGGTTCATGCTTACGATTTCGGAACAGGAAATTCAGAACATAGCCCCGAAAGTGCTTGAAAGCAAAATCAAAAAGTTTTTAGGGGAGTGCATGAAATGATAAATTCGATAATTGAAGGTATCAGCATTTCCTTAAATGCTGAATTTGGTGATAACTACACCACCTATACAGAAAGTGTTGAACAAGGTTTGAAAGAACCTTGTTTTTTTGTGTTCTGTATCAACCCAACGAACCGTGTTTTCCTTGGGAAGCGGTACTTCAAGACCAATCAAATGTGTATTCAGTATTTCCCGGTTGACAAAGACCGCAAGAAAGAGGAATGCAACGCCGTTTCGGAACGGCTGTTTGATTGCCTTGAATATATTACCGTTTCCGGGGATTTGGTACGGGGAACAAAAATGAATGCTGAAATGGTGGACGGGGTTTTGAATTTCTTTGTGAACTATGATTTCTATGTTTACAAGAAGGAAGATACCGTTCCTATGGAAGAACTTTCGGAAAGCGTTTCCGTGAAAGGATAGGTGAAATAATGGCAGCACGAAAAAGCGCAAAACCCGCTGACGGTGAAGCGGCTGTTGTTGAAAGTAAATTTTCAAAAGAACAGTTGCTTTCCGCAAAGCGTTTTCAGGGCAGAAAGGACATTGTGAACGCCCTTCTGATGAAATACCCTGACACAGCCACTTTCACGGTGAATGCCGTGGAAGAAATGATTGAAAACTATATGAAAGGACAGGTGAAATAATATGGCTTTAGGCGGTGGAACTTTTGTGGTTCAGAACAAAAAGTTGCCGGGTGCATATATCAACTTTGTTTCGGCAGCTTCCGCTTCTGCAACCCTTTCTGAAAGAGGTATCGCAACGATGCCCCTTGACCTTGATTGGGGTGTAGATGGTGAAATTTTTGAAGTAACCAATGGCGATTTTCAGAAGAACACCCTGAAAATTTTTGGTTACGGCTATACCCATGAGAAAATGAAGGGGCTTCGTGATCTGTTTCAGAACACCAAAACCCTTTATGCGTACAAGCTGACTTCCGGGGGTACAAAGGCAAGCAACACTTTTGCGGAAGCCCTTTATTCCGGCGTTCGTGGTAATGATGTGAAAATTGTTATTCAAAAGAACGCTGATAATGAAAAGCTGTTCGATGTGAAAACGGTGCTTGACAGTGACATTGTGGACGAACAGACCGTTGAAAATGCGGCTGAACTTGTCGCAAATGATTTCGTGAAGTTCAAGACTTCCGCAACGCTGGCAGTTACGGCAGCAACCCCGCTTGCGGGCGGCACGAACGGCACGGTGAACGGAACGGCTTATCAGAAGTACCTTGATAAGATTGAATCCTACACCTACAACACTATGGGTGTTGTGGTTACGGACGATACCACAAGGGGGCTGTTCAATTCCTTTGTGAAGCGTTTGCGTGATGAAATGGGTATCAAGTTTCAGCTTGTGCTTTATCAGTACGCTTCCGCTGACTATTACGGCACAATCAGCGTTAAGAACAAAGTTCTTGATGATGGTTGGAGTGAAGCAGCCCTTGTTTATTGGGTGACTGGCGTTTCCGCTGGTTGCGAGGTGAACAAGTCCAATCAGAACAAGAAGTACAACGGTGAATTTACCGTTGATACCGACTATACGCAGACTGATTTGCAGAAGGCGATTGATGCGGGTGAGTTCATGCTTCACAAGGTCGGTTCTGATGTGCGTGTGCTTGAAGATATTAACACTATGGTTACTACTTCCGACACGCAGGGCGATGTATTCAAGGACAATCAGACCGTGCGTGTAATCGATCAGATTGCAAACGATATTGCGGTTCTGTTCAACACCAAATATTTGGGCGTTGTTCCAAACGATGCGGCAGGCAGAACTTCCCTTTGGTCGGATATTGTCCAGCACCATGAACAGCTTGAAGAAATCAGGGCGATTGAAGATTTCGCTGATTCTGATGTTGTTGTGGAGCAGGGCAACACAAAGAAATCTGTTGTTGTGACGGATGCAGTTACCGTTGTGAATGCAATGTCCAAACTGTATATGACCGTCACTGTTGCGTAAGGAAAGGGGTGAAAAGGCATGATTCAGAATGTGACTATGAAAGCGAAAGATACCGTCTTTGCGGCTTTGGCTGAATGTTTTGTTACTATCGGCACACGCCGTTATAACTTTATGCAGGCGATCAACCTTGAAGCAAAGTTTGAAAAGACGAAAACGGAAGTTCCCATCCTTGGCAAGACTGGCAAGGGCAACAAGGCTTCCGGCTGGAAGGGTACGGGTTCGGCAACCTTCCATTACAACACTTCTATCTTCCGTCAGATGATGGTTCAGTACAAGGACACGGGCGAGGATATTTATTTTGAAATTCAGATTTCCAATGAAGATCCTACTTCCGGGGCTGGTAGACAGACCATGATTCTGATTGACTGCAACATTGACGGCGGCATTCTTGCAAAGTTTGATGCAGACGGTGAATATCTTGATGAAGATATGGATTTCACCTTTGAGGACTTCAAGATGCCGGAAGCGTTCAAGGACTTGGACGGTTTTCTTACTAACTAATCACTGACACGGCGGGTAATAACCCCTTATGTGGGCTTTATATAGGCTCACATAAGGGGTTCTATATTGCCCCTGATAAACAAGAAAGGAAGAATGTAAAATGTCTAAATTCAGCAAATTTATGAAAGCCAACAAGAAGGTAAAGGCTAACGAAATGCACCCTGTCACCAAATCCCTTTGTGATGAACAGGGCAACCCCCTTGATTGGGAGTTCAAGCATATCACTTCCAAAGAAAACGAGGAAATCAGGGAGAGTTGCACCATTGAAATCCCCGTTACTGGCAAGCCGGGTATGTACCGTCAGAAGATGAAGTCCAGCCTTTACATTCAGCGCATGATTGCGGCTTCCGTTGTTACCCCTGACCTGTACGATGCAGAGCTTCAGGACAGCTACGGCGTAAAGACCCCGGAGGAACTTCTGCTTGCTATGGTTGATGATCCGGGTGAGTATAACGAACTTGCCGCCTATGTGCAGAAGTTTCAGGGCTTCAATGTTTCCTTTGAGGATAAGGTTGAAGAAGCAAAAAACTAATAGAAGAAGGGGATTGGGAAGCGAATTATGCTTACTACGCCCTTCTTAAATTGCACATTTTACCTTCTGTTTTCCTTGGTATGGATGAACAGGAAAAAGCCTTTGTTGTGGCGGCAATAAAGGTCAAAATCAAAAATGACAAGGAAAGAGAAAAGGAAGCAAAGCGAAAATCTAAAAAGAAAGGTAGGTGATCCACATGGCTACAATCAGAACCGCTATTGAATTACAGGACAATTTTACAAGTGTTCTGTATCAGGTTATCAATTCCGTAAATCTTGGGCTTTCCGCTATGGAAGATTTGCACCAAAGCATGAACGCACAGGTTGACACTTCTTCCATTGAAGCCGCACGGGATTCTATCAATCAGGCTACGATTGCAGTTCAGGAATTGGATGCAGCTATGCAAGGGATTGAAACGCCAACAACCAATTCACCTACCGCCCCGGAAAGTTCAGCCCCGGTACAGCTTCCGGTTGAACCCGTTGTTCCTGATCCACTTGTCGAACCACAAGAACCTGTTCAAGTTCCTATTGTTTGGCAATCGGACAATATGGAAGTGTTCACTGGAACGGGGGTTGAAAGGTTTGAACAAGAAGTTCAAAGTGCAAATAATATGTTGAACACTTTGAACACCACACAGGAACGCATTGCAAGCACAGCGGCACAAACCAACCTGTTCCCGGAAAGTGCTGTTGCTGATATGGGGAGAATGGAAAGCCGTTTACAGGCTATCCAGCAACGCATTCAGCAAATAGAAAACAATCCCCTGAATATCGGAACGGAAACCGCAAATGCGGAACTGGAACGGTTAAGGGGGCAGTTGGATCAGGCGGTTCAGGAACAGGAGAATTTGAACCGTGCTGTTGCTGATATGGATGTTCAGGCGGCAAATGAAGCCTATTTGCGGTTGTCGCAAACAATCGGCAACACCGAACGCTATATCCGTGACAATGTGGACGAACAGGGGCGTTTCAATCAGGAAATCAATGAAGGTGCTGCAAATGCCGATAACCTGATGAATGCAATCAAGGGTGCTGTTGCAGCTTACGCCACGGTTCAGACCGTGGGGAAAGCCCTTGACCTGTCCGACACACTGACTTCAACAACCGCCCGTTTGAACCTGATGAATGATGGATTGCAGACCACACAGGACTTGCAGAACATGATTTATTTGTCCGCTGAACGGGCAAGGGGTTCTTATCAGGCAACGGCTAATGCTGTTTCCAAACTTGGACTTATGGCGGGTGATGCTTTCGGCAGTTCGGAAGAAATCGTTGCGTTCATGGAACAAATCAACAAGCAGTTCACCATTGCCGGAACAGAAGCAGCGGGCATTGATGCCGCTATGTTGCAGCTTACACAGGCTATGGGTTCGGGTGTTCTTCGTGGTGAGGAATACAATTCCATTTTGGAGCAAGCCCCGAATATCATTCAGGCTATCGCTGATTATATGGAAGTCCCTAAAGGTCAGTTGAAAGATATGGCGGCGGACGGTGCAATCACGGCTGACATTGTGAAAGCAGCTATGTTTGCGGCGGCTGATGAAACTAATGAAAAATTTGCGAGTATGCCGAAAACATTTTCGCAGATTTGGACTTCGTTTCAGAACACCGCTTTGATGGCGTTTCAGCCTGTTTTGAACAGATTGAACGAAATTGCAAACAGTGATGCTTTCCAGCAGTTTGTGAACAACGCCATTGAGGGGCTTTCCGTTGTGGCGGGCATTGCCCTTGAAATCTTTGATTTGCTGGTAAGCGTTGCGGGTGCTGTTGCTGATAATTGGTCGTGGTTATCCCCTATCATTTACGGTGTAGCCGCCGCCCTTGCCGTATATTACGGTTGGCAACTTGCGGTGAACATGATAAATGCTATCAGCAAGGGAATTCATGTCGCAATGGCAGTTGCACAGATGATTCATGCAGCGGCAACGGGAGCGTTGACCGCTGCCACGGCAGCGGAAATTGCAGCACAGAACGGTTTGAATGCCGCCCTGTACGCTTGCCCTATCGTGTGGATCATCGTTCTTATAATCGCCCTGATTGCCCTGTTCTATGCGGCAGTTGCGGCGGTAAACAAATTTGCGGGAACTTCTGTTTCTGCAACGGGTATCATTTGCGGAGTGTTTGCGGTAGCGGGTGCGTTTATTGGAAACCTGTTCGTTACCCTGATTAACTTTGTGATTGATATTTTCGTTGTGCTTTGGAACTTCATTGCGGCATTTGCGAACTTTTTTGCAAATGTGTTCAATGACCCCGTGGCGGCAATCGCCCGGTTGTTCTTTGATTTGGTTGATACAATCCTTTCCCTGTTGCAGTCTTTGGCAAGTGCGATTGATACAATTTTCGGTTCAAATCTTGCGGGTGCTGTTTCCGGGTGGCGGGATTCCCTTAGTGGTTGGGTGGATTCCACTTTTGGCAAGGGAACGGAAGTCATGGCGAAAGTCAACGCTTCTGATTATCACCTTGACCGCTTTGAATATTCCGGGGCGTGGGATGCCGGGTATAGTTTTGGTGAAGGTATTGAAGATACCATTTCCAACTTTGACCCGTCCAGCCTGTTCAATACAAATATTCCTTCCGCAAGTGATTATGCCGATTTGAGCAATTACACGGGTTCTATCGGTGACGGTGTGGGCGATATTGCCGACAACACGGGTTCTATCAAGGATTCGTTGGACATTACGGAAGAAGATTTGAAACATCTTCGTGATATTGCCGAACAGGAAGCAATCAACAGATTTACAACGGCTGAAATCACCATTGAACAGATCAATAACAACAATGTTTCGGGTTCTATGGACTTGGACGGTGTTGTTTCCGGGCTGACCGATGCGGTGAATGAAGCGGTTGATATTATCACGGAAGGTGTGCATGAATAATGAGTAAAAACGGATATGACTTTTATCTTGGACTATGCTTGTTACCAATCACCCCTGACAAGTTGACCGTGAAAATCAACAATGCCAATTCAACCCTTACCCTGATTGATGAAGGGCAGATTAACATTCTGAAAAAGGCTGAACTGACGGATGTTGAATTTGAATGCAGGATTCCACAAACCAAATATCCGTTTGCAAAATATAAAGCTGGATTTTTAGGGGCTTCTTTCTTCCTTTCCTATTTTGAAAATTTGAAAACGAGTAAGAAGCCCTTCCAGTTTATTGTTTCAAGAATGAAGCCCAGCGGTGGAATTCTTTTTGCAACGAATTTGAAGGTATCAATGGAAGATTACAAAATCACGGAACAGGCAAAGGAAGGTTTTGATTTGATTGTGAAAATCAAGTTGAAGCAGTACCGGGAATACAGTACAAAAACGGTGAATATCAAAATTGCCGCTTCCAAACCGAAAGCCGTTGTGCAGCCCACAAGGTCAACAGAATCAAAGCCGGAAAGTAAAAGCTATAAGGTGGGTGACATTGTGAATTTCCACGGTGGAACACACTATTACAGTTCTTATCCGGGGGCGAAAGGTTATTCAGCAAGAGCCGGAAAAGCAAGAATTACCATTGCGAACGGTTCAGGCAAAGCCCACCCGTGGCACTTGATACACACGGATTCAAGTTCAAATGTCTATGGTTGGGTGGATGAAGGAACATTTGATTAAGGGGGTGCTGATTTGGATGTAGAACTTTTAATTGCTGACCCTTCCGGCGAAAAGGCGTATTTGCCAATCACGGAAGAAGGAATTGAATGGAGTACGGAAAGAAGAAGCACACCCGGCAAGCTAACCTTCAAAATCGTAAAAGACAGCATAATCAATTTTCAAGAGGGTGCAGCCGTTCGCCTAAAGGTGGACGGTAAGCCCGTTTTTTTCGGGTTCGTATTCAGTAAGAAGCGGGATAAAGACCAAATCATCACCGTCACCGCTTACGATCAGTTGCGATACCTTCAAAACAAAGATACCTATGTTTATGAGAACAAGACCGCTTCCGAATTCATTCAGATGGTGGCAGCGGACTTTTCTTTGAATGTGGGTACGCTGGAAGATACCGGGTTCAAAATCGCTTCACGGGTGGAAGATAACACTTCCCTGTTTGATATGATTGAAAACGCCCTTGACCTGACTTTGCAGAACACCAAAGAAATGTTTGTCCTGTATGACGATTTCGGCAAGCTGACATTGAAGAACCTTGGTTCAATGTATGTTGGCGAACCGGGGGCATACCTGATGATTGATGAAGAAACCGGGGAAAATTTTGAATACACTTCCAGCATTGACAGCGACACATACAACAAAATCAAGCTGACCTATGACAATGAAAGCACGGGAAAGCGTGAAGTTTATATCGCACAGGACGGAAGCCATATAAACGAATGGGGCGTTTTGCAGTATTTCGATACCCTTTCCAAAGGTGAGAACGGACAGGCAAAAGCGGATGCCCTGTTGCAGCTTTACAACAAGAAAACCCGTAACCTGAAAATTGTGAATGCTTTGGGTGATACACGGGTTAGAGCCGGAAGCATGGTTGTTATCAATCTTGCTTTGGGCGATATGAATTTGAAAAATTTCATGTTGGTTGAGAAAGTGAAGCACACCTTCAAACTGGATCAACACTTCATGGATTTAACACTTAGAGGGGGTGAATTTGTTGCCTGATGCAGTTGAACTTTTGAAAACTTTGAAAAAAGCAGCGGTGGAAGCTGTTGAAGCAACAAAGCCTGTTCAAGTTTGTTACGGCAAGGTGACAGGCACTTCCCCGCTGAAAATCCTTGTGGATCAGAAACTTACTTTGGGTGAAGGGCAGCTTGTTCTTACCCGAAATGTGATTGATTACGAAATGGATATTTCCGTTAGTCATTGGACGGTAGCGGAAACCAAACACACCCACCCCGTAACAAGTGGCGGCACGGCAACCGCTACTTCCCATAGACACCAATATAAGGGCAAGAAGAAAATCACGGTTCACAATGCTTTGCAGAACGGTGATGCTGTTGTCCTTATCCGGGAACAGGGCGGGCAAAAATATATTGTGATTGACCGTATCAAGCCAATCCCGAAAACGGAAGGAGAGTGGGTATAAATGATTCCTTCTGTTACAGGATTTCTTGAACAGGATTTTGAAATTGAAACACAGCCAACCAACACCTATAAAATGGAGTTGGAAAGCAACCTGATCCGTGGATATACGGACGGACAGGAAGCAATGAAACAGGCTATTTTCAAAATCCTTTCCACGGAACGATACCAATATGTTATGTATTCTTGGAACTATGGGATTGAACTGATTGACCTGTACGGCGAACCCGTTTCCTATGTTTGCCCGGAATTGGAACGCCGTATCACAGAAGCCCTTACATGGGATGAACGAATTGAAAGCGTTGATAACTTTGAATTCGACACTTCAAAAAAGGGTGAAGTTTTGGTTACATTCACCGCACATACAATTTTCGGTGATGTAGCCGCTGAAAAGGTGGTGAATTTTTAATGTATGATGTGACCTATGAAGAAATTCTTGAACGAATGCTTGCAAGGGTATCTGATAAGTTCGACAAGCGGGAAGGTTCGGTTATTTTTGACACCCATTCCCCAACAGCGATTGAACTTCAACTTCTGTATGTGGAGCTGAACACCCTGATTGCGGAAGCCTACGGTGATAGTGCTTCAAGGGAATTTCTTATCAGGCGTTGCAAGGAACGAGGTATCACCCCGTATGAAGCAACAAAGGCAATTCTGAAAGGCGAATTCACACCGAAAAACATTGATGTTACAGGACAGCGGTTCAATATTAGTTCATTGAACTTCATTGTGCTTGAAAAAATCGCTGATGGTGAATATCAGGTACAGTGTGAAACCCCCGGCATTGTCGGAAATCAGCAGTTGGGAACGATGATCCCGATTGAATATATTGAAGGGTTGGAAACAGCGGAACTTACGGGCGTTCTGATTCCGGGTGAGGATGAAGAAGATACGGAAGATTTGCGAAAGCGTTATTTCGATTCCTTCAATGAAAAGGCGTTCGGTGGCAATGTTCAAGATTACCTTGAAAAAACGAACGCTATTCCGGGTATTGGAAGCACCAAAGTAACAAGGGTGTGGAATGGTGACATTCGCCCCGCTGACATGATACCAACGGCAAAGGTGAAAACATGGTATGAAGGTATCATTGGAACGCTGGATCAGGAAGTTGCCCTTTGGCTTTCAAATGTCTATATGGCAGCAGCAGAAAAGAAGCTGACAACCGGGGGAACGGTGTTGCTTACGATTTTGAATTCTGATTATGGCGTTGCTTCCGACACCCTAATTCAGACCGTGCAGAACACCATTGACCCCGCCGAAAATGCGGGTGAAGGTTACGGGCTTGCACCTATCGGTCATGTGGTATCGGTCAAGAGTGCAAAGGAAGTCACCGTCACCCTGAAAACCAAAATCACCTTTGATACAGGTTACAGTTGGTCGAACTTGCAGAATTCGATTGATACCGCCGTTCAGGACTATCTTTTAGAATTGCGTAAGGGGTGGGCTGACACCGCCTATTTGGTGGTTCGTATCAGCCAAATTGAAACAAGGCTTCTTTCAATCAAGGGCATTGTGGATATTGAAAACACCAAAATCAACGGTTCTACTGACAACCTGACATTGGGGAAATATGAAGTTCCCGTGTTTGGGGGTGCAAGCGCATGATAAGAGTTGCAAGAGAAGTTGACCTTCTTTCCTACTTACCCCCATTCATGGCAGAATTCAAGGAAATTGCCGTCACACTGGATGCAGAAAACCCGGAATTTGTGCTTGTTTGGAAAGCCGCTGACCGGGTTTTACAAAATGAATTCATTGAAACGGCTGACGAATACGGAATTTCAAGGTTTGAAAAAATCTTGAACATTCTTCCTTCAAAAGAAGATACCCTTGAAAGCCGCCGTTCAAGAGTATTTGCACGGTGGTTCAATACAATTCCGTACACCTTGAAAGCCCTGATTGCGAAATTGGAAGCCCTTTGCGGTGACAGCGATTTCACAATCATCAAGGAATATGACAACTACACCATTACAATCATTGTTGACCTTGAAATGTTCGGACAGGTGGACGAACTGGACTATATCATTGAAAGCATGATCCCGTGCAACATGATTGTTATTTCCCGGAATGAAATTCCGTGCAAGGCAAGCGGTTTTGCCCTGTTCAGCGGTGGAATTTGCTTTGTGCAAGATCTCTTTATCACCAACGATTTCCGGGAAAGCTACACGGTCAACAGCAAGGCGGCGTTTGGTGGTGGCATGGTGGAAGAAGCCCACTATTTCATTACCAATGACAGCAAAGAAAACATTGCCGTAAATGGTGCGGCGGTTCATGGTGGCGGGGCAGTCAATACCGCAGCCGTGGTTATCACCAATGATTTCAATGAACAGTTCAACATAAACGGCGAAAACAGCGCTGGTTCAGGTGTGGTTGTGTCTGAATTCATTGGAACAAATCAATAAAAGAAAGGATTGAAACACTATGGCAGAATTTTCAAAGTTGGTTATCACCAACAAAGGACGGGCTTTGATTGCAAAGATGATTGCCGGAAAGGGTAACATTGACTTCACAAAGATTTGCGCTTCCAGTACCACCTACACGCTGGCGCAGCTTGAAGCCCTGACTTCCCTTTCCAATATCAAGCAGACAAGCCTTATTTCCAAAGTAACCCGCACGAACGAGGTTGCAATCAAGGTTGAAACGGCGTTCACGAACAATGACCTGACAGCCGGGTATTATATGCGTACCCTTGGACTGTATGCGGTTGATCCTGATGCGGGTGAAATCCTGTACGCCGTGACAATCGAAAATTCCGGGAACTGCTATATGCCCCCTTACAATGGTGTTACCGTTTCGGGTGCTTATGTGCAGCTTGTCACCACGGTAGGCAATGCGGACAATGTTTCCCTTGAAGTGGATGCAGCCGCCGTTGCAACTATCGGTGATATTCAGGAATTACAGAAGGAAATTGCAGACCTTGAAGCCTATGTCGGTTATACCGCTTCCGATATTTACGGCGTGGAAGTTGACTTTGTGAACAAAAAGTTCACCCGTCTTGCTGGTGCGGTGAACCGTTCCGCTGGTGCTGGTTTTGATAACATTGCACCTTTCGGCGGCAGAAAGCGTTGCAACCTGACAAATGACGGTAAGGTTGTAGCCTATTACGGTGAAGCCGGATTTACCACCACGGGCAAGCTGACACAGGCAATCACCATTGCAGAGGGTGAAAACGCTGGTACTTATGCAGCGGGAACGATTGTTCAGACGATGGTTGAACAGCCGAAATTTTATTACAAGGTTGTTCCGCTGCTTGTGGAACACAACGCTTTGGGTTCTAAAATCCGCAAAGCCCGTTATTATGTTTCCGCAACACCCAAAGCAGGATTCAAACTTCACCCGGCGTTCATTGAGAACGGCAACGAGAATGAAAAGATTTACCTTGCAGCCTTTGAAGGTTCGCTTTGGGATGCTTCCACAAGTGCTTACATTTTGGATGATGCACAGGTGGCAGATTTCGCAAATGATATGCTTTGCAGTATCGCAAACGCAAAGCCCGCTTCCGGCTTAAATCAGAACCTTACCCGTGCCAATACCCGAAAGCTGGCACAGAAGCGTGGTTCAGGTTGGGAACAGGGCTATGCAGCTACGGCAGCAGCTTCCCAGCTTCTTATGCTGGTTGAATATGCAACCTTCAATGTTCAGTCGGTGATTGGCAACGGTGCAGTAAACAAAACTGACGATGGCGCAACTTCCATGACGGAAAACAGCGGTGCAACCGTTTCTTTGGGTAACGCTTCCGGCGCAGTCACCAACGCAAACGGTATTCAGATTGTTTCCTATCGAGGTGAAGAAAACTTTTGGGGAAACATTTGGTGGTGGGTTGACGGCATGAACGAACAGAACCCTCCCACTTTTGCAGAAGGTGATTTTGGAACGCTGTTCGTTGCGGATCACGGCTTTGCTGATGATTCTTCCGCAAGCCCTTATAAGAACACTGGAATTCACCCGTGCTACGGTGGCGGTTATGTTTCCGCTTTCGGTTGGTCGGAAGAATTCGATTGGATGTTCATTCCCGCCGAAAAGAACGGCAACAGCAGCCTTCCCGTTGGTGATTACTATTGGAACGGAAATCCCGGCTGGCGGGTTGCTAAATTGGGCGGTGGATGGGATGACGGCGCTAGTGCGGGTGCTTTCTATTGGAGTCTGGCTAATGCTGCTTCTCATCGTTATCGGTATATCGGCGGGCGGTTGGTGTATGTACCTTCCAAAAAGGCAGCGTAAGCACTGAAATATATTGGGTAGTTCAGGGAGTATTGTTGTTTACAAACCCGATTAAACACAAGAGCAAAATAGAAACCATGAAAAAAGGTTACTAAATTAGGCAGTAAATGGAATAACAGCGCTAATGCAGGTACTTTCTATTGGAATCTGAATAATGCTACTTCTAATCGTAATCGGAATATCAGCAGGCAGTTAGTAAATGCACGCAACAGGCGGGGAAAATCCAAAAATCCCCGCCTGTTCAAATATATTCTCTGTATTCCTGAATTACCCCGCCGCTTGGCGAAAAAGACAGCCCCCGCAAGGGGGAAGTTAAAAATAAAATTGGGCTGTATTAGTAAATTTGAAAGTTTATTTTCAAAAGTTGAAAGTTCGGCTTAATGTGCATACAAAAAGGACATTCAGCAATGAAGCGTTACGGTAATCTATACGAACAAATTTATTCTATGGATAACCTACGAAAAGCACACAAGAACGCACGGAAGGGAAAAGACTGGTATGAAGAAGTAAAGGAAGTTGATGCAAACATTGAAGTGTACTTGAAACAGCTTCAAGAAATGCTTATCAATCATACTTACCACACTTCCAATTATGAAAAATTCATCAAGAAGGAAAACGGAAAGGAACGGGAAATTTTCAAACTTCCATATTTCCCGGATCGTATTTGCCAATGGGCTATTCTGCAAGTGATTGAGCCGTATCTAATGCGGCACATGACAAAGAACACCTATTCAGCATTACCGAAAAGAGGAATTCACAAAGCGTTGCACGATGTTCAAGAAGCAATGTGGAAGGATATTCCGAATTGCCAATACTGTTTGAAACTTGATGTAAGGCATTATTACCCGTCCATAAATCACGACATTTTGAAGGCAAAGTTCAGAAGATTGTTCAAGGATGCTGAATTGCTTTGGTTGTTGGATGAAATCATAGACAGCATTTGCACCGCAAACATTGAGGATTTGCGTAATATTTGGCTACTGGATGAAGATGTTGACCCGGAAACGGGAATACCAATCGGAAATTATCTTTCCCAATATTGCGGAAACTTCTATCTTTCTTCATTCGATCACTGGTTGAATGAAGAAAAGCGGGTGAAGCACACATTCCGATACATGGATGATGTTGTAATTTTCGGAAGCAGCAAGGAAGAACTTCACAAGTTGCAGAAGGAAATTGCTTTGTATTTCAAAACGGAATTACGGTTGACTATAAAAGGAAATTGGCAAATCTTTCCGTCTTATGTGCGGGGCGTTGACTTTGTGGGTTATCGAACATTTTTGAATTATACCCTTCTTCGCAAGAGCAGTTGCAAGAACTTCAAGGCGAAAATGGTTAAAATCCGAAAGAAAACCGCAAACGGACAGATGATGAACTATTCCGAATGGTGCAGCGTGAATTCCTATAAAGGTTGGTTGAAACATTGCGATAGTTACCGTTTGCAGAAGAAATATATAGAACCTATCCAGTCGGACACCGATAGATACTATCGGGAAGTGGTAAAAAGAAAGGTGGCGTAAACATGATTGACTATGGAAAAGTCAGAAGCACCGTCAAGCCTGATGAAATTGTGATTGATGAATTCAGCGTTTGGCAGCACACCAACATTCAGGAAGTTTCCGAAAATGTGGGTGAAGAAAATGAGTTCGTGGGCTATGAGTTCAGCATGGTTCAGTATGACAAGAACGAATTCATTTTGAAACAGGCAAAGGAAAATGCGGAACTGTCCGAACAGATCACGCAAACACAGATTGCCTTGACGGAAGTTTATGAAATGATGGCGTAAAGAAAGGCGGTGAATCAGTATGGCGGCTATTTATGCGGCACTTATCAAGAAGGGGCTGAAAACCCTTGAAGATGTTCCTGACAAGCTGAAAGAAGCTGTTCAGAAGATTTTGGACGGTGATACAGATTGATTTTCAATCTTATCATAAAAATACTTTTCAGAAAGGAGATTGAAGAAATGGCTGTTATTTATGCAACCCTGATTATCAAGGGTAAGAAAACTTTCGCTGATGTTCCTGTCAAAATTCAGGACAAAGTGAAGGAAGTTCTGATTGACCTTGATTGCCCTGAACTGGCTGAATAAGTCGAGGGTAAGGAAACTATCACGGACAAGGTAAAAACCGCTATATGGGGCGTATATGAAGCCCTGTATAGCGGTTTTCTTGTTCAGTCCACACAGAAAGGAAGAATCCAAAAATGAAAAAAGGTTTTTGCGCTGGTATTGGCGTTGTGGGCGGCTTCATTGCTTCCCTTTTCGGCGGGTGGGATGCCGCCTTGATTACCCTTGTGATTTTCATGGGTATTGACTACTTCACCGGGCTTATCGTTGCCGGGGTGTTTCATAATTCCAACAAGACAGAGAACGGCAGCCTTGAAAGCCTTGCCGGATGGAAGGGGCTTTGCAGAAAGGGCGTTACCCTTCTGATTGTGCTTGTTGGTTGCCGCCTTGATTTGGTAATGGGTTCAAATTTCATTCGTGATGCGGTGGTTATCGCTTTCATTGCGAATGAAACAATCAGCATTATTGAAAATGCGGGGCTTATGGGTGTGCCTATCCCGTCCGTTATCGTCAAGGCAGTTGAAGTTTTGAAGAAAAAGGCAGAAAGCGAGGATAAAGAAAATGAGTAATTCAAGTTTGATTTCGTACACAAAACTTAGCCCGAACCACAGCGGGCAGCGTACACACAGCGTTGACCGTATCACGCCCCATTGCGTTGTAGGTCAGCTTTCTTGTGAAACTATTTGTGACTGCTTCCCGGCAGGAAGGGGTGCAAGCTGCAATTATGGCATTGGTAAGGATGGGCGCATTGCCCTTTGTGTTGACGAGAACAACCGTTCTTGGTGTTCTTCCAGCAATGTCAACGATCAGCGGGCAATCACGATTGAATGCGCTTCTGATAAAACTGAACCGTATGCAATGACGGATGCGGTATATGCAAGCCTGATTGACCTTTGCACCGATATTTGCAAGCGTTACGGGAAAACTAAACTGCTTTGGTTTGCCGATAAGGAAAAAACCCTTGCATACAACCCGGCAGCGGATGAAATGATTATCACCGTGCATAGATGGTTTGCAAACAAGAGTTGTCCGGGCGATTGGCTGTATAACCGTTTGGGTGATCTTGCCGCAAAGGTAACGGCAAAGTTGGGCGGCGGTACTGCTTCCAATCCTTCCGGCACTCTGTACCGTGTGCAGACCGGGGCATATACAAAGAAAGCAAATGCTGATGCACAGCTTGCAAAGGTAAAGGCGGCGGGCTTTGATACCTACATGGTTCAGGCGGGCGGCTATTACAAAATTCAGGTTGGTGCATACAGTAAGAAGGAAAATGCGGTTGCTATGGCGGCAAAGCTGAAAGCAGCCGGGTTTGATACCTTCATTACCACGGAACAGGGAACAGCGGTCACGGCGCAGAAATCCGTTCAGGAAATCGCCCGTGAAGTGATTGCCGGGAAGTGGGGCAACGGTGAGGAACGCAAGAAAAAGCTGATTGCGGCGGGCTATGATTACAGCGCAGTTCAGGCAGCAGTAAACGCCCTGATGGGCTAATTTTTGTGTTACTTATTTGTTACTAATTGCCCCGTATTTTCGAGGTTTTGCATAGCATTATATATTGAACAACCTTGAAAATATAGGCGTTTCGGGGGATAGCAAACACCCCTGATTTATGGTATAATGAAGCATGCTGATGCATGCGCAGGTCATCAGGCTCCGCCTGGTGACAATGTATAACAAAGCATGCTGATGCATACAACAAAAAGGATAACTATATAAATATGAATATTCAAAAACAGTTTATAAAATATGTTTCCCAGAATATATGTGGAATGTTGGGGATTTCCTGCTATATTATCGTGGATACATTCTTTATCTCGCAGGCAGCGGGAACGGACGGGATTACCGTATTGAATCTGGTGCTGCCGGTATATAACCTGATTTTTGCCATAGGATCGATGATTGGGGTAGGATCGGCAACCCGGTATACGATATTAAAAGCACAGGAAGATGACAGTGCAAAGAAATATTTTGCAAATGCGATTTTGTGTATCCTCATAATCAGCATTCCATTTGTCCTGTCTGGCATTTTTTCTCCGGATACGGTGATGCATATGATGGGGGCGGATGCCGGGATCACGCAGCTGGGCCGCACATATACGAGGATTTTCTTATTATTTACACCGTTTTTTATGATGAATTATGTGTTTTCTGCGTTTGTCCGAAACGACAATGCCCCGACTCTTGCCATGATTGGAACGATGATGGGAAGTTTTTCCAATGTTGTCCTTGACTATGTGTTTATGTTTCCAATGGGGATGGGACTGGCAGGAGCAGCACTTGCCACAGCAGCATCTCCGATCGTCAGCATATTAATCTGCAGTATTCATTTTTGTCAGAAGAAAAATACGGTACAGTTTGCAAAGACCAGACCATCGGTACGGATGCTTACAGCATCCTGCCAGCTGGGGGTGCCGGCATTTGTGGGAGAATTTTCTTCCGGAGTGACAACAACGCTTTTTAATTACCTGATTTTAGGGCTTGCCGGAAATGTAGGAGTGGCTGCCTATGGCGTGATTGCCAACTTTGCTCTCATATTTACCTGTATTTTTAACGGGATTTCCCAGGGAGCCCAGCCACTGGTTAGCCGTTATTACGGAGAAGGGAATGAACGTGCGGTTAAAAAGATTCTGCATCTGGGACTGGCTACGGGCGTTGTTTTCAGTCTTTTGATTATTTTGCTTGTCTGGGGATTTACAGACCCGATGGTAGCCTTGTTTAACAGTGAACATTCGGTAAAGATGGCGGAATATGCATTTACAGGAATGCGGCTTTATGTGATCGGATTTTTGTTTGCCGGTTTCAATATTATCGGAACCGGGTATCTGAGTGCATCGGAGCATGCAAAAGAGGCATTTACGGCCTCGGTTTGCAGAGGATTTGTAGCTATTGCGGTGTGTTCCGTGATATTGTCACGTATATTTGGAATCCGTGGTGTCTGGCTGTCGTTTATGGCTGCGGAAGCACTGACGGCAGGAATTACGGCATGGGCGCTTCTTAAAGATCGCAAAAAGGAGGCTATGGCATGAAGTATGATAAGAAAGAACCTGAAACGATGGATGCAGATCCGATGCGTCTTTTGGTTTCCGCCATACTGGCATTTACGGTGATGCTTTTTATCAATGGGTTTGTCGGAAGTATGGGTGGATTTCCTGCGTTTGTTGCATTTACGCTGGTATTTTTCCGGATACGAACCCGTGCGGGAATGGAAAACGGAGGGATGCAGCAGGAATTGTCAGATCGTCAGATCACAGGACGGCTGTTGTGGAAATATGCTGCTGGTTATCTGGTTTTATGGGGAATTTTAAGAATTGCGTTTCTGATCTCCCGGGTCACCGGCTGGGGAAATATCAATGGAGCTTCCGCAGTGGAATATGTACGGCAGATGTGGAACACATCGCTTTTGGAAAAATGGGCATATTTTTTTGCGGGGATGATCATGTTTGCGTTTGTGCTTTCACTGTTTCCGCTTGCTGTAATCCGGGAAAAGGTGCGGTGGATTCGCTATGCACTGGTTGATGGTGCGGTGTTTGCACTGGTATGTCTTGGAATGAACGGCGTCTGTCGTTTGAAATTTGAACAGAAATCATCAGGCAGAGCAACATGTCTGATCGATCATCTGCTGCTTTGCGGCCGGATGCGGACCTGGCAGGAAATCACCTGTCTGTTGGCAATGGTTGTTTTTATTCTTGTCATCGGTGCATTTGTATTTAGCTATGCATCCAGACAGTATGCGGTTAAAAATATAGATGGAATACCGGCATCCGCCGGGGAAGAAGAATCGCGCAGACACCGGATGATCAGAAAGATTGTGACGGTTGGCTGCAGTATTGCGGCGATAGTCATTGTTGTCGTGATAGTACTTCTGATGCCAAAAGATACCGCAGGGGATTATACGAAGGTTGCGGAATTTCTGACTGAGGATACGCGGATGGGACCGATGGAATATGGAGATGTGGTTTATGTATCGGTAAATGAGGAAGCGGATCTGGAGAAAAACGGAATTGCCCAGGGCTATCTGGCAGAGCGTGGAGAGCGCTGCGACAGTCGGTTTTATCAGCTTGCGATTGCAAATCTTCTGTATACCGATCCGACCGGAAAAACAAATCTCGTACAGACAGCCGGAACCGATGGAGGAACATATGCACCGGTGGCATCGGTGGAAACAGATAAGACATGGGAAACGGATGATGTGTTTCTTCTCTGGGATGAAGATTGGGCTTTAGAATCGGCATATTCGCACGAACCGACAGGCTATGTGGCATGTCCGGCGGATCTGATACAGGGGCTTAGGATGCAGTTTCCGGATGTGACTTACCGCACAGCGGATTTTTCGGATTATGATGCCTATTTTACACTTCGGGGATATCAGAACATGGAGCAGGCGCTGGAGGAAGATCCCGTGGATGGAGACTGGGTCGGATGTATTCTGGTGAAAGATAACAAATTTTATTTTGGAAGCTACGAAAATCAGATTACGGGTATCTGTCTGCAACAGCTGCGGAAAGTACTCGGAGGAAATGCAAAATAAAAAAGGAAATCAGGAATTCACGCAGAATATATAATATGTAGAGTTGTTTGAAATATTGTAAGGATTTTGGCGGTTTGTGCCGCAGAAATGAGCAGAATATGACAATTCGGGAAAGAATAGAACAGATAGAAGCAGATACTTTAAGTCCGTACGCCTGTCTGTCCATAAATTCAAAGGGCAGAGACAGGGAGGAACCGCAGTGTGATATTCGTCCGGTCTTTCAGAGGGACCGTGACCGTATCCTGCACAGTAAGTCTTTCCGGAGACTGAAGAGTAAAACGCAGGTTTTTCTCACACCAATGGGAGATCATTACCGGACGCGGCTGACACATACGCTTGAAGTATCGCAGAATGCGAGAACCATTGCGAAGGCGCTCCGGCTGAATGAAGATCTGGTTGAGGCGATAGCACTGGGGCATGATCTGGGGCATACACCGTTTGGACATGCAGGAGAATTTCTGCTGAATCAGGTGTATGAAGGCGGGTTCCGCCACAACGAACAGAGCGTACGTATTGTAGAAAAACTGGAAAAAGACGGAGAAGGACTGAATCTGACCTGGGAGGTCCGGGATGGAATTTTAAACCATCAGACACGGACGATTCCGCACACGCTGGAAGGAAAGATTGTGCGCCTGTCCGATAAGATTGCATATGTCAATTCCGATATTGACGATGCGATCCGTGCAATGATTCTGGATGAGGAAGATATTCCCGTGGAACTGCGTCGTACGCTGGGATTTACCACGAGAGAGCGCCTGGATCACCTGATCCACGATATCATCAGCAACAGTATGGGAAGAGACGATATCATTATGTCGGATGAGACCGCGGAGGCGCTGCGGGATCTGCGTTTGTTCATGTTTGAACATGTATACCGGAATCCGGTCGCAAAAGGCGAGGAAGTAAAAGCTAAGGCCATGCTGGAACAGATGTATTATTTTTATATGGACCATATCGAGCAGCTGCCGGCAAAGTTATTAAAAATGCTGGATGAGGGTGAAGACAAAGGGCGCATCGTCTGTGACTATATTTCCGGTATGACAGATAAGTATGCGATTACCAAATTTAAAGAAAATTTTATGCCGCAGGCATGGAAAGTGGATGGATATTGATGACTAGAGAAAGGAGGGGATTTCCACGCCGTATTTTTCAGATGATCTGATTGAGGAGGTACGTTCCCGCAATGACATTGTGGATGTGATCGGCGGGTATGTGCGTCTGCAGAAAAAAGGAAGTACATATTTTGGGTTATGCCCCTTTCATAATGAGAAGACGGGATCATTTTCCGTTTCTCCAAATAAACAGATGTATTACTGCTTTGGATGTGGAGCGGGAGGCAATGTTTTTACATTTCTGATGCAGTATGAGAATTATACTTTTACCGAAGCGATGCAGGTACTTGCCGATCGTGCGGGAATTGAACTTCCCAAGCAGGAGATGACAGGTGCACAGAAACGTGAGGCGGACAAGCGCACGAAGCTGCTGGAGATTAACAAAGAAGCCGCAAAGTATTTTTATAAACTTCTGCGCAGCCCGAGAGGGGAAAAAGCATATGCGTATTTCCGTAAGCGGGAGCTGTCGGATGAAACGATGCGCAAATTTGGCCTGGGCTATTCGGATCAGTACAGCGATGATCTCTATCGCTATTTAAGACATATGGGATATGACGATGCGCTGCTGAAAGAGTCGGGGCTTGTCTCCATCGATGAGGTGCGCGGAGGCCATGACAAATTCTGGAATCGTGCCATGTTTCCGATCATGGATGTACATAACCGGGTGATCGGATTTGGAGGGCGTGTCATGGGCGAAGGGGAACCGAAGTATCTGAATTCGCCGGAGACGAAGATTTTTGACAAGAGCCGGAATCTGTATGGATTAAATATTGCAAGGACAACCAGAAAACCGCAGCTGCTTTTATGTGAGGGATATATGGATGTCATTGCACTGCACCAGGCAGGCTTTGACAATGCGGTGGCCTCTCTTGGCACATCGCTTACCAGTGGACATGCCAGTCTGCTGAAACGCTACACCAAAGAAGTGTATCTGACATATGACAGTGATGGGGCTGGGGTAAAGGCGGCACTCCGTGCAATTCCGATTTTAAAAGAAGTTGGAATTATCACGAAAGTCATAAACATGCAGCCGTACAAAGATCCGGATGAATTTATCAAAGCACTTGGGGCCGAAGAATATCAGAAGCGGATTGATCAGGCGGAAAACAGTTTTCTGTTTGAAATCCGTATGCTGGAGCAGAATTATGATATGAATGATCCGGAGTCCAAGACGGCATTTTATAATGAGACGGCGCGGCGGCTTTTAGCCTTTCCGGAGGAGCTTGAGCGCAACAATTATATCCAGGCGGTCGCTGATAAGTACAGGATTGGCTTTGAGGATCTGCGGAAGCTTGTGAATAATCTGGCAATGGCAGGGAGCGGGATTAAAAAGGCGGCTCCGTTAAAGAGCGGTATCCATGAAAAAAAGAAAGAAGATGGCATGAAACAGTCACAGAAGCTGCTTCTGACCTGGCTGATCGAGGATACGCGGCTTTTTGACAGCATCAAAGGATGGATCACGGAGGAAGATTTCACGGAACCGCTGTATCGCAAAGCGGCACAGGAGCTGTTCACCCAGTATGGGGAGAGCGGACAGGTGAATCCGGCAAAGATTATCAGCCGGTTTCAGGAGGAGGAAGAACAAAAAGAAATTGCGGGGCTTTTTAATGCAAAAATTCATGAAGTAGAGACAAAACAGGACAAAGAAAAAGCATTAAAGGAAACAATTGAGAGAATCAAGGAAAACAGTATTGATGTTCGAAGCCGGCAGTCAGATCCGAATGATCTGACGGTCGTTATGCAGCTGATCAATGAACAGAAGGAATTGGAGAAGCTGAAGAAAACGCATATTTCTATTGATTAGGGACAAAATAGAAAGTAACCTGAGAGGACGAAACGACATGGCAAAGAAAAAAGAAGAGAATGCAGCAGTGGAAACGGAAGAAACAAAGGCAAAGTTCAGAGAAAAACTGAAAAGTCTGCTGGAACTGGGGAAAAAGAAACGGAACATTCTGGAGTATCAGGAGATCAGCGATTTTTTCAGGGATATGAATCTTGACGAAGAAAAGATGGAGAAGGTTCTGGATTTCCTGGAAGCAAATAAAGTAGATGTCCTCAGGATCAGTGACGGGGATGATGAGGATGATGATATCATTCTGGATGACGAAGACGAGGTAGAAGTAGAAAAGATTGATCTTTCGGTTCCGGAGGGCGTAAGTGTCGAGGATCCGGTACGCATGTACTTAAAGGAAATCGGCAAAGTGCCGCTGCTGTCTGCAGACGAAGAAATTGAGCTGGCACAGAAGATGGAGGCCGGAAGTGTGGCAGTTGAAAAAATTCCACTGCTCAAAGAGCGTCTGGCAGAAACCGGTGATGAACAGGAAAAAGAAGAAATACAAGCGGAGATCAAAGCATTGCAACTGGATGTCGACCGTGGATCAGATGCCAAAAAACGTCTGGCGGAGGCAAATCTTCGTCTGGTAGTCAGCATTGCCAAGCGCTATGTGGGCAGGGGCATGCTGTTTTTAGACCTGATTCAGGAAGGAAATTTGGGACTGATCAAGGCGGTAGAAAAATTTGATTACCGCAAAGGATATAAGTTCTCCACTTATGCAACATGGTGGATCCGGCAGGCAATTACCCGTGCAATTGCGGATCAGGCAAGAACCATCCGTATTCCGGTGCACATGGTGGAAACGATCAACAAGCTCATTCGTGTCAGCAGACAGCTGCTGCAGGAACTCGGGCGGGAACCTACGCCGGAAGAAATCGCGGAAGAGATGAAGATGCCGGTGGAACGTGTGCGGGAAATCTTAAAGATTTCACAGGAACCGGTATCTTTGGAAACACCAATCGGAGAAGAGGAAGATTCCCATCTGGGCGATTTTATTAAAGATGATAATGTACCGGTACCGGCAGATGCTGCAACTTTTACGCTGCTTAAGGAACAGCTGGAAGAGGTACTCGGAACACTGACCGAGCGGGAGCAGAAAGTGCTGACGCTTCGCTTTGGTCTGGAGGATGGAAGGGCGAGAACCCTTGAGGAAGTCGGAAAAGAGTTCAATGTAACCAGAGAACGAATCCGTCAGATTGAGGCAAAAGCGCTCCGTAAGCTTCGCCATCCCAGCAGAAGTCGTAAGTTAAAGGATTATTTAGAGTAACATGATGAAATTATCGAGGAGAATGAAAGCAGTGGCTTCCATGGTTACAACCGGCGGTATCCTTGCGGATATCGGAACAGACCATGCGTATGTGCCGATTGCACTGGTACAGAGGCAGAAAATAAAGGGAGCCATTGCAATGGATATTAATGAGGGACCGCTTGCCCGGGCACAGGAACATATCCGGGCAGCCAGGCTGGAGGAATATATACAGACCAGGCTTTCGGACGGGGCAGAGGCACTGCTTCCAAATGAAGCGGATTCCATTCTGATTGCAGGAATGGGTGGAGAACTGATTCTGCATATTCTGACGGAAGGGGAATCCGTCTGCAGTACAGCGAAAGAACTGATTTTGCAGCCACAGTCTGAAATACATAAGGTCCGGGAATATCTGCGCCAGCATCAGTATAAAATTGAAGATGAAGATATGGTCTGTGAAGAAGGAAAATATTATCCGATGATGCGTGCCGTAAAAACGGAGCAGGATGAAACGTGGAACCGGTTGAACGATCAGACAATAGCAGTCTGTGATATTTACGGACCGCTTCTTCTGAGAAACGGAAATCCGGTACTGCGCCGGTTTCTGGTGCGTCAGCATGGACAGCTGACACAGATTCTGCAGACGCTTGAAGCACAGAAAGAATCGGAACAGATCATACGACGTATTGCAGAAGTGCAGGAAAAATTACAGCAGAATGAATCTGCGTATACGATTTTGGGGGCGATAAAAAGTGCAGGAATTTGAGATCACATTGGAGACTGCGCCGGAGAAAACCGAACTGGTTCTGATTCCGGAGCAGACAAAACTGGAACAGATTGCAAAACAATATCAGAAAAATTACAGTGACAGGATTGTACTGGCATGTGTAGATGGAAAACTGCGGGAACTTTCAAAAGTGGTGAAGGCACCCGGTAAAATTTCATTTCTGACGATGACAGACAGGGACGGCAAACGCACCTATCGCAGAAGTATGACGCTTTTATTGCAGAAGGCGGCAGAAAATCTGTGGAAGGATCAGGTAAAAATCAGGGTCTATTATTCCCTGGGGGAAAGTTATTACTGTGAACTGCATGGAACTGCAAATGATGCAGCTGCCGTGCAGGCACTGCGTGCAGAGATGCAGCGTCTGGTAGAGGCCGATTTACCGATCAAGAAATGCAGTGTAAAAACAGAAGATGCGGAACAGCTGTTTCATGATAAGGGAATGAAGGACAAAGAGCGGCTTTTACATTATCGCAGAAGTTCGCGTGTCAATATTTATGAGCTGGACGGACATCAGGACTATTATTACGGTTATATGGTTCCATCCACGGGATACCTTGGAGTGTTTGATCTGGAGTTATATGAAGACGGCTTTGTTCTTTTGTTCCCAAATAAAAAGGGAGATGAAGTGGAACCGCTTCATACCTCCAATAAACTGTACCACACATTAAAAGAATCACGCAGCTGGAGCCGTATGCTGGACGTTGGAACGATCGGTGCGCTCAATGATGCAATCGCATCCGGCAGGGGCGAACAGATTATTCTGCTTCAGGAAGCATTGATGGAGGAACGGATCGGTTCCCTGGCAGCACAGATTGCAGCAAAAAAAGGAATTAAATTTGTCATGATTGCAGGTCCGTCTTCTTCCGGAAAGACGACATTTTCCAACCGCCTGTCGATTCAGCTTCTGGCAAAGGGAAGAAAACCGCATCCGATCAGTCTGGATGATTATTATGATGACAGGGAGCGGTGTCCGAGAGATGCAGACGGAAATCTTGATTTTGAATGTCTGGAGGCACTGGATGTCAGACAGTTTAATGAAGATATGACCCGGCTTCTGGCAGGGGAGAAAGTAGATATGCCTTCTTTCAATTTCAAGACGGGAAAGAGGGAATACCGTGGCAGGACCCTGCAGCTTAAAGAAAATGATATTCTTGTCATAGAGGGAATTCATGGTCTGAACGATAAGCTGTCGTATACACTTCCCGCAGAAAGTAAATTTAAGATTTATATTTCTGCGCTGACACAGTTGAATATTGATGAACACAATCCGCTGTCCACGACGGACTGCCGTCTGTTACGCCGGATCGTGAGAGATGCCAGAACCCGTGGAACGACGGCACAGGAGACGATTGCGATGTGGAAATCTGTGCGAAGGGGAGAAGAAAAAAATATTTTCCCGTTTCAGGACAGTGCGGATGTCATGTTTAATTCCGCTTTACTGTATGAGGTTGCGGTGCTTAAAGTATATGCGGAACCGCTTCTGTTTCAGATTCCGCGTGACAGTGCAGAATATCTGGAAGCGAAGCGTCTGCTTAAGTTTTTGGACTATTTTCTGCCGCTTCCGACGGAAGGAATTGCACAGAGTTCTCTGGTGCGGGAATTTGTCGGAGGAAGTTGTTTTAATGTATAAAAACACGGTAAACTTTACGGCTTGAACCTTACTGGAAACTGTGTTATAGTGGAAAAGCATCTTAAGATGGAGGACAGGTGATCGCGGCTGCAGGTGTCGAAAGACCGCAGGTGAGGAAAGTCCGGGCTTCACAGGGCAGGATGCCGGTTAACGGCCGGTGGAGGAAACTCTAAGGAAAGTGCAACAGAAATATACCGCTATAAGAGATGCATCACAGATGCACCTCTATAGTAAGGGTGGAATGGCAGTGTAAGAGACTACCGCCTCGCTGGTAACAGAGAGGGCACATGTAAACCCCATTCGAAGCAAGACCGAAACAAAGCGCTGACGTGGCCCGCCAGCTTTAGGTAGGTCGCTTGAGACGGTTGGCAACAATCGTACTAGATAGATGATCACCCAACGACATAACCCGGCTTATCGTCCTTCTTCTTAAGATGTTTTCCGTAAATATCAGCAGTATTCTTTGGAAATTTTCATTTTTCACGTCTATACCATTATAAATTTCCCGGATTTCTAAACACTTTATGAAAAGTGTATGAAAAGAAAATACGTTGCTTGACGATATGATTTCCCATGATATATAACTAATATAAGACACGAAAAATATCGACGAAACACAGAAAAGAGGAATTGTATGAGAGACAAATTGTATCGTTTTATGCAGGGAAGAAATGGCATGGATGAACTGGCACGGATGCAGTCCTGGCTTGTTCTGATTCTTTTGCTTGTCGGTATGTTTACACGCATCGGCCTGTTTTCCTTTGTAGCGCTGATTTTAATGATTTATATGTATTTCCGGGTATTTTCAAGAAATACATCCAAACGTTATGAAGAAAACCAGAAGTATTTGAATTTTCGTTATAACCGCACCGTATCGTGGAACCGGTTTAAAAAACGCATGGGACAGGCAAGGGATTACCGCTTTTTCAAGTGCCCGATGTGTAAACAGGAAGTCCGTGTGCCGAGGGGACATGGAAAGATAGAGATTACCTGCCCGAAATGCAGGGAAAAATTTATTCGCAGAACCTAAATCGGAGGCAGTATGTTCGGATATATTAATGTAAACGGCGCACAGCTGTCGGAAGAAAATAAAAAAATATATCAGTCGTATTATTGTGGACTTTGCCGGAAATTAAAAGAGTTCTGTGGGAAAAAAGGACAGGCACTTTTGAATTATGATATGACATTTCTGGTCGTTCTGCTGACCGGTCTGTATGAGCCGGACACGCAGACTGGTGAATTTACCTGTATGATGCATCCGATGAAAAAACGGCAGCTGCGGGAAAACGATATTCAGAGTTATGCGGCACAGATGAACGTTCTTCTGGCATATTACAATCTGGTGGATGACTGGAAAGATGACCATAATTACACGAAGAAAACCATTGCCTCAATGTTTGAGAAAGATTATCAGCGGATCAAAATAAATTATCCGCGGCAGACTAATGCCATTGAGCAGTATATGGAGAAACTGGCAACTTATGAGGCGGAAAAACAGACGAATATTGATCTTGTGGCAGGGCTGACAGGCGAGATGCTCGGAGAAATATTTGCATGGAAGCAGGACGAGTGGTATGATGAATTGAAAACACTTGGATTTTATCTGGGCAAATTTATCTACCTGATGGATGCCTACGAGGACCGGGATAAAGATGAAAAAAAAGACAGTTACAACCCGCTCCGGTATCTGGATACAGAAGATGAGCAGGAGTATGAGACGTTGTGCCGTCTGATGATGACCAGCATGATTTCGGAATGCGCGAAGTCTTTTGAACGCCTGCCGATTCTGCTTCACGCGGATATTCTGCGGAATATTCTGTATTCCGGTGTATGGTCCAAGTATGAATACATTCAGTTGAAGAAAAAGAGGAAGAAATCATGACAGATCCATATCAGGTGCTCGGCGTCAGCCGTAGCGCTTCGGATGAAGAGATAAAGAAAGCATACCGTACATTGAGCCGGAAGTATCATCCGGATGCAAATGTCAACAATCCGAACAAAGATCAGGCGGAAGAACGTTTCAAACAGGTGCAGCAGGCCTATGATCTGATTATGAAGGAAAAACAGCAGGGAACTTCCGGAAGCTACAGTTATGGTGCAGGCTCTGCAGATGGCAGATCGGCAGGCACAGGAAGCTATGGACAGGGGCCGTTTGGAGGGTTCAGCGGACAGTATTATTATGGAAATGGAACCTACCGTTCCCAGAGCCGTGCGACTTCTCCAAAATTACAGGCGGCACTTAATTATATTCAGAATCAGTGTTATCCGGAAGCACTCAATGTGTTAAGTTCGATTCCATTTTCCGAGCGTGCCGGACAGTGGTACTATTACAGTGCGGTGGCAAATGAAGGCGTGGGAAACAGTGCAACGGCGATTGAGCATATCCGCCGTGCGGTGGAACTTGAGCCGAGCAATATGGAGTACCGGCAGTTCCAGCAGCATCTTGAATATGGCGGAACCTGGTATACCAATATGGGGAGCGAGTATGAGCGTCCTTATGGAAATTACAGCAATTTCTGCATGAGTCTGCTGTGTGCGCAGGCATTGTGTTTCTGCTGTCGCCCATGTTAATTTTATATAGCTGCTATATTAGCCTTGAAAATAGCCGCAGTTTATTATATGATAGTAAAAATGCGTTAAGCTGAAGGAGGATAAAAATGCGGCATTTAATGAGTCCTTTAGACTTCTCCGTAGAGGAACTGGATCAGCTGTTGGATCTGGCGAGCGACATTGAGAAGCATCCAAAGAAATATGCACATGCCTGTGATGGCAAAAAATTGGCAACCTGTTTTTATGAACCGAGCACAAGAACACGATTAAGTTTCGAAGCTGCCATGTTAAACCTCGGTGGTTCTGTTTTAGGTTTCGCGAGTGCTGATTCTTCATCGGCATCCAAAGGCGAGAGCATTTCTGATACGATTCGAGTTATTTCCTGTTATGCAGATATCTGTGCAATGCGGCATCCGAAAGAAGGCGCGGCACTCGTTGCATCCCAGAAGTCCCGTATCCCTGTAATCAATGCAGGCGACGGTGGACATCAGCATCCAACCCAGACGTTAACTGATCTTATGACTATTCGTTCCCTGAAAGGAAGACTGGGGAATATTACGATTGGTCTGTGCGGGGATCTGAAATTCGGACGAACCGTTCATTCCCTGATCAATGCACTGATCCGTTATGAAAACGTGAAATTTATCCTGATTTCCCCGGAAGAGTTAAAGATTCCGGATTACATCCGGGAGGATGTACTTCAGGCAAACCATGTGGAGTTTGAGGAAGTGGAGCGTTTAGAAGATGCCATGAGCCAGCTGGATGTTCTTTATATGACAAGAGTACAGAGAGAACGTTTCTTCAACGAAGAAGATTATATCCGTCTGAAAGATTTCTACATTCTGACCAAAGAAAAGATGGAACTTGCGAAGGATGACATGATCGTGCTGCATCCACTGCCTCGTGTCAATGAAATTTCCGTTGAAGTGGATGATGATCCGCGTGCGGCTTATTTTACACAGGTACAGAATGGTGTATACGTCCGTATGGCACTGATCCTGACATTACTGGGAATCGAGGTGGAGTAAAGATGCTGAATATTAGTGGAATTCACGAGGGCTTTGTACTGGATCATATCCAGGCGGGAATGAGTCTTCAGATTTATCATGATCTGAAGCTGGACAAGCTGGATTGTTCCGTTGCCATTATCAAGAATGCAAAAAGTAATAAAATGGGCAAGAAAGATATTATCAAAGTGGAATGTCCGATTGAAGCGCTGGATCTGGATATTCTCGGTTTTATCGATCATAATATTACGGTAAACGTGATTAAGGGTGACCGGATCGTAGAGAAAAAGGAACTGAAGCTTCCGAAGCAGGTCAAAAATGTCATCAAGTGCAAAAATCCACGTTGCGTGACATCGATCGAGCAGGAACTGGATCAGATCTTTATTCTGGCAGATGAGGAAAAAGAAGTGTACCGCTGCAAGTATTGCGAGGAAAAATATACCAATCCGAACCGGCGTCAGATAAAAGTAATGTAAGAAAAGGGGCACATCACGAGAGGATGTGCTTCTTTTTTTGGGAAAGAATATATTCAAAGATCAGCCCGGCGGTGAACCATACAGGAAAATAATCGAGGCGGACAAGACCGGAAATATTGTAGGGGGTTTTGCTGTAATCCCAGGGACATAGAGAGAAAAGCCTAAGAAAACTGCCACTGATAAATTCAACGAGCATGATGCCGGCACCGTAAAAACAGCCGCGCAGAAGCACAGGCCAGTGGCGCAGGCGCACGGAAAGAGGTCCGATGACTGCTGCAAGTCCGTAGATCGGAAACATCCAGATGGATGTGTGTCCGTTTAAAAGCAGATCTCCCCGCAGCAGTCCGCCCAGCGAGGTGAACAGGATTTCCATGCACCATCCGGTCAGACCACAGATAAAAAATGTTTTCCAGTTCATGAAAAGACCTCCCGCAAAAAATACTATGCATGTAGGATATGCGATTATCCAGCAGATATACTTGAAAAAAATACAAAACAATTATAAGATAAGGGTATTATGGCTTATTTTCCAATGTTTATAGATATCGAAAAAAAGAAATGTCTGGTGGCAGGCGGAGGAACTGTGGCATTGCGCAAAGTCCGGGTGCTTCTGGATTTCGGGGCGCAGATTACGGTGGTGGCACCACAGATTGACCCGCAGATTCTGCAGCTTACAGGAAATGTATGTGTAAAGGAACGTACCTTTGAACCGGAGGATCTGAAGGAATGTGTTCTGGTTGTGGCAGCTACTGATGATGTCACAGAAAATCACAGGATTGCCCGGATGGCACAAAAAAAGCATATTCCGGTCAATGCCGTGGATCAGCAGGAGGACTGCAGTTTTATTTTTCCGTCCTATCTGAAACACCGGGATCTGGTGGGGGCTTTTTCCAGTGCGGGAAACAGTCCGGTGCTCACACAGTATTTAAAAGAATCTCTGAAAGAAATTCTGACGGAAGAACTGGGACAGATTAACGATTATATGGGAAGTATCCGTCCGGTGGTAAAAACGCGGATAGAAACAGAAAAACTGCGCAGACAGGTATATCAGACCATTCTTGCCAGGCTGCTTGCAGAGAAAAAAACTTCACTGTTACCGGAAGAACTGGAACAGATTCTTATACAGGAAAAGCGTATGAAAGAGTAAAAGAAAAGAGGAACAAGGGAATGGATCGAACAAGAAGATTAAGACAGACTGCTGTTATGCGAAGTATGGTCAGGGAAAATCACGTGAGGACAGAGGAACTGATCTACCCGCTTTTTGTTATGGAAGGGGAAAATATCGTACAGCCGGTGGAATCCATGCCGGGCATCTGCCAGTATTCCGTTGACCGCATGAACGAAGAGTTAGACCGTGTGAAAGCATTGCAGATTCCGGCAATTCTGATTTTTGGAATTCCGGAACATAAGGATGAAGTGGGGAGCGGGGCTTATGATGAGCACGGCATTGTACAGACCGCGATCCGCCGGATCAAAAAGGATTACCCGGATCTGCTTGTGATAGCAGATGTATGTCTCTGTGAGTATACTTCGCATGGACATTGTGGCCTGATCAGAGATGGAATTATTTTAAATGATGAGACACTGCCGCTTCTGGCACAGACGGCGGTCAGCTATGCGCGTGCGGGGGCAGATATCATTGCGCCGAGCGATATGATGGACAAGCGTGTAGGGGCGATCCGTCAGGCACTTGATGCGGCCGGATTTACCTATACACCGATTATGGCATATTCCGCAAAATTTGCATCCGGATATTACGGACCGTTTCGTGATGCGGCACATTCTGCGCCGGGATTCGGGGACCGGAAAACTTATCAGATGGACCCTGCAAACGGGCGTGAAGCCATGCGGGAAGTGGAAGAGGATATTGCAGAGGGAGCAGATCTGATTATCGCCAAACCGGCAATGGCATATATGGATATCATTACGGAGATCCGCAGAAATTATAATATTCCGATCGTTGCCTATAACGTGAGCGGGGAATATTCCATGGTAAAAGCAGCGGCGGCAAACGGATGGATCGATGAGAAAAAGATCGTGATGGAAAATCTGATCGGGATGAAACGTGCAGGAGCAGACATGATCATTACCTATCATGCACTCGACGTGGCAGAATGGATACAGAAAGGGGAAGTATAACATGACAGACCAGACATCAGAATTACTTTATATGAGAGCAAAACTCCGGCTTCCGGGAGGCGTGAACAGCCCGGTACGTGCGTACCAGGCTGTAGGGCGTACGCCGCGTTTTATTCAGAGTGCAAAAGGTTCCCATATTACCGATGTGGATGGAAATGAAATGATCGACTATGTATGTTCCTGGGGACCCGGGATTCTGGGGCATGCCGATTCACGTGTCATCGAAAAGGTAAAGGCTGCATGTGAGGAAGGTCTTACGTTTGGCGCCCCGACAGAGCGGGAAGTGGAGATGGCAGAACTTCTGGCACAGCTGGTGCCATCCATGGAAGTCAGCCGTCTGGTAAGCTCCGGAACAGAGGCAACGATGAGTGCCATCCGTGTTGCGCGGGGATATACGAAGCGTGACAAGATCATCAAATTCCGTGGATGTTATCACGGTCATTCGGACGGACTTCTGGTAAAAGCAGGATCTGCGGCATTGACAACATCTGTTCCGGACAGTGCGGGTGTTCCGGCAGATTTTACCAGACATACATTGGTTGCAGAATACAATTCCCCGGACAGCGTCAAGGCACTGTTTGAGGCTTATCCGGATGAGATCGCAGCAATCATCGTGGAACCGGTGGCTGCAAATATGGGCGTTGTTCCGCCGGCAGACGGATTCCTGGAGTTTTTGCGTGAGATCACAAAACATTACGGGGCACTTTTCATCTTTGACGAGGTCATCACCGGCTTTCGTCTGGCACTGGGCGGAGCACAGGAGTATTTTCATATTACGCCGGATTTGTCCACGTTTGGAAAGATTATTGGTGGAGGTATGCCGGTCGGCGCGTATGGTGGAAGAGAGGATATCATGCGTATGGTTTCCCCGGACGGTCCGGTTTATCAGGCAGGAACACTTTCCGGCAATCCGATTGCTACGGCTGCAGGGCTTGCCACACTTCGTATTCTGGAGGCAGATACGGATATTTATATGCGGCTGCAGGAAAATACAGCGATGCTGGCGGATGCGGTGCGCCATGCCGCAGGAAACCGTGTGCATGTCAATCAGATCGGCTCTCTGATGAGTATTTTCTTCACCGGCGAAGATGTGACAGATTACGATTCTGCGACAACCGCGGATACCAAAGCATATGCCGATTATTTTGGGTTTATGCTTGATCATGGAATTTATGTGGCACCGTCACAGTTTGAATCCATGTTTGTGTCCGATGCGCATACCGATGCAGATATACAAAAGACCATCCATGTGATGCAGGAGTACTTTGCAGAATGAAATTTGGATATATAGGAATTGATTATAAACATGCAGATCAGGACATCCGTGACAGGGTGTCCTTTACCGATAATCAGAAAATTGATTTTCTGCAGAAAGCTGGGAAAGCAGGAATTGAACAATGTTTTGTGCTTTCGACCTGCAATCGCAGCGAAGTCTATTTTTTTGCACCGGAAGAGATTGCACAGCCGCTTGGCGTGATTCGCACCTTGTATGAAGAGATGTTTCCGGGAGTAGATTTTTCGGAATATCTCAAACAACGGGAGGAAATGGATGCCATTTCCTATCTGTTCCGGGTGACTGCGGGACTGGAGTCCATGGTGCTGGGAGAGGACCAGATTTTAGGACAGGTCAGGGATGCATTTGAATTATCACGGACGGTTGGAAGTACCGGGAAAGAGTTAAACCGTGTGGTACAGGATGCGGTCACCTGTGCAAAAAAGATAAAGACAAAGTTAAGAATCAGTGAACGGCCGCTTTCGGTCAGCTATGTGGGAATCCGCCAGCTGCAGGAAACGTTTGGAATTGCAGGGAAAAAAGCACTGGTTGTGGGAAGCGGACATACGGCAACGCTGGCTCTGCGTTATCTGTATGAATACGGGGCCTCTCATGTAACAGTCTGCAGCCGGACATTTTCACATGCCGGAAATCTCCTGCATGAGTTTCCCACACTTACCATCATTCCGTTTGAAAAGCGGTATGAAGCAATGAAGGAGTGTGAGCTGGTAGTTTCCGCTACAGCCTCCCCGCATCATATTATCCGGGAAAAAGACATACAGTTGTTACATCCGACTGCAATTTTGGACCTGGCATCTCCGCGGGATGTGGAGACGGCGATTGGACGAAATCCCCAGGCATTTCTGATTAATCTTGACAGTTTAAATGAAATTGTAGAGACGAACCGGAAGCAGCGGGAAGAACTGGTGCAAAAAGGTCAGCGTATGATAGAGGAAGCCATTGGGGAAACCAGGGAATGGCTGGCAACGACCGGTGTCGATGAGACGATCGCTTCGTTGCAGCAGCGCTGTACGGAAATTGTAGAGGACAGTTATGCATATCTAAACCGCAAACTGGATCTGAGTACGAGGGATCAGAAAATTGTAAAAAAGATTTTAAAGGCATCATTAAAGCGTCTGATCCGGGAGCCGATCTTGGAGCTTAAACAGACGGAATCCAAAGAGCAGCAGGAACAGTATAAAAAGGTATTGCAGGATTTATTTCAGTTTGATACCGAAATCCGGGAGTAGGGAGAAAAAGAATGAATGTGATCATTGGAACGAGAGGATCAAAACTGGCATTGGCGCAGGCAGAGTATGTAAAAAACCGCCTGCAGAAACATTATCCACAAAACAGTTACGAACTGAAAATTATATCCACAAAAGGCGACCGGGAACAGAAAAAAGCGTTAGACCAGATGGGGGATAAAGGACTTTTTGTGCGGGAAATTGAACAGGAACTGCTGGATGGAACGATCAGCCTTGCAGTACACAGTATGAAAGATATGCCGGCCGAACAGCCGTCCGGACTTGTGTTTGCACATGCATGGAAACGGGAAGATCCGAGGGATGTATTGATTTTGCGGGAAGCTGTTTCACTGGAGGAACTTCCACAGCATGCTGTGATCGGCACCGGAAGCCGAAGAAGGGCATTTCAGCTTCTGCAGCTTCGAAAGGATCTGCGCATTACGGGAATACGCGGAAATGTCGATACCAGAATAAAAAAGATGCAGGAAGAACAACTGGACGGAATTGTACTCGCGGCGGCGGGACTGCACCGGCTGGGGAGAACTTCTTTGATCACGCAGTATTTTGAGCCGGAACAGATGATACCGGCAGCGGCACAGGGGACGCTGGCACTGGAATTGCGGGAAGGCGACAAAGAATTGTCCGGGCAGGTGAATGCACTTTCAGATATCGTGACGGAGGAGATTACATGTGCCGAGCGGCTGTTTTTGAAGGGAACCGGGGGGGACTGCCATATGCCGATCGGAGCATATGCCTGCAAATTGCCCGATGGAAGGATGCAATTGCTTGGAATGGTCGGAAGTGCGGATGGAAGCAGTATAAAGAAATGTAAGGTTTTCGGAGAGACACCGCAGGAAGCGGCACAGCGTGCATTGCGGGAAACCGGGTGTACCCGATAGGGGTTCGGTTGCGGGCAATACCGCAGAAGTGGTATAATAAGATAGATTTTTATTTGCAAAACCAATGCCGGAAAATGAATTTTCAGCATTTATTAAAAAGCAGCAGTGCTGACAGGGAAAGGAAAAAAGAATGGCATCTATGGTATATCTGGTCGGTGCAGGTCCGGGAGATCCGGGACTTGTCACAGTCAAGGGACTGGAATTGATAAAAAAAGCAGACTGTATTATTTATGACAGACTTTCGTCTCCGGAATTATTGGGGTATGCAGGAATGGACTGTGAGCGTATTTATGTAGGAAAAGCGGACCGGCATCATACGCTTCCGCAGGAACAGATCAATGAACTGCTGGTCGAGAAGGCAAAAGAATATCATTGCGTTGTTCGTTTAAAAGGGGGAGATGTCTTTGTTTTCGGGCGTGGAGGAGAAGAAGGCCTTTATCTGCGGGAACATGGAATCTCCTATACCGTTGTTCCGGGGGTGACTTCTGCCATTGCAGGACCTGCTTATGCAGGAATTCCGGTCACACACCGTGGTGTTGCCACAAGCTTTCGGGTGATCACCGGACACCAAAAAAACGGAGAGGATCTGTCAGAACCTGATTTTACAACGATGTCAGATTCAAAAGAAACTCTGATTTTTCTCATGGGACTTTCGAGAGTAAGACAGATTGTGGATGGACTGATGCAGGCAGGAAGAAACCGGCAGACACCGGCAGCTGTGATTTCCCATGCTACGACAGAAGCGCAGGAGATTTGTGAGGGTACGCTGGAGAATCTGGCAGATCGTGTGGAAGAGGCGAAACTGACCTCTCCGGCACTGATCATTGTTGGGGATGTGGTTGCACTTCGCCGCCAGCTGCATTTTTTTGAAGAGAAGCCGCTGTGGGGGAAACATTATCTGGTTGCAAAAATTGGTCCAAAACCTTCACGTCTGGCCGCCATGCTCCGGGCAAAGGGGGCATATACCAGTGAGTGTATGACAGGTGAGATTGTCGGTGTGCCGGCAGTGTATACCGCACAGGAACTGGCGCATGTGGACGTATTATTGTTTACAAGTGCCAATGGTGTGGATTATTTTATGAAAAATGTATTTGCATCGGGGCTGGATGCACGGGCACTTTTCCATACCAGATGTGCAGTGATTGGACAAAAGACGGCAGAAAAACTGCGGGAGTATGGAATTTGTGCAGACTTTATGCCGGAACATTCCAACAGTACGAATCTGGCACAGGAATTAAAGGAATATCTGGATCAGGAATTTCGCGGAGATCCGTTTAAGCGGGCAGTAATCTGGTATCCTACCGCAAAAAATGCAAAGGATAACCTTGTGGATACACTGCTTTCTTTCTGTGATTGCGGACGGCTCAATGTATACGAAAATGTACCTTGTCCGATGGAGGTGCCAGTGGACAAGGATGTATACGATGCGATCTTTTTTACCTGTGCGTCTTCGGCGGAGCGGATGCTTGGCAGTTTAAAGCCACAGGAGAGAGAAACACTGGCATCCGTTACGGATATTTATTCGATTGGGCCGAAATGCAGTGCAGCACTGGGAGAACTTGGCGTTTCTCCGGTGATTGAGGCTGCTGTAAATACCTATGAGGGCCTGGTCAACTGTGTTTTGAGAAAAGAATAAGTATGAAGTATGCAAATATTATTGTAGATATATCGGTAGAAAAACTGGATAAAACTTTTCAATACAGCATCCCGGAAAATCTGCAGGAGGAAATACAGGTTGGTGTACAGGTGGATATTCCATTTGGAAATCGTAAACTGACAGGGTATGTCATTGAACTGACGGAGGATGCCGAATTTGATCCCAGACGGATTCGCCCCATTATTTCGGTACATGAGGGAAGCGTGGCAATGGAATCCCAGCTCATTGCACTGGCCGGATGGATGCGGAAGAATTACGGTTCCACTATGAATCAGGCACTAAAGACCGTACTCCCGATCCGCAGGCAGACGAAAGAAGTACAGAAGCGGGAGATTGTATTACTGATTCCGAAGACAGATGCGCAGCAGAAACTGGCACTCTTTGAACAGAAACACTATACGGCGAAAGCAAGGCTGCTGCGGGAACTGATACAGGAATCCGTACTGGATTATTCGCTTGTCACCGGAAAACTGAATATATCAGCAGCAGTGATCCGGGGTATGGCACAGCAGCAGATTCTTAAGGTGGAGAGCAGCAGACAGTTTCGCAATCCTGTGTCACATCTGGATCAGAAGGGATATCATCTGACACTGAATGAAAATCAGCAGCGTGTTGTGGACACAGTATGTTCGGATCTGGATGCTGGAATTCATAAAACGTATCTGCTCAGGGGAGTAACCGGAAGCGGAAAAACAGAAGTTTATATGGAACTGATTGCGCATACGGTGGCACAGGGACGGCAGGCAATTGTCCTGATCCCGGAGATTGCACTCACCTATCAGACCGTGATGCGGTTTTATAACCGGTTTGGGGACCGGGTATCCATTATGAATTCCAAACTTTCCCAGGGAGAGCGCTTTGATCAGTTTGAACGTGCCAAGGCGGGGGATATTGATATTATGATCGGACCCAGGTCTGCGTTGTTCACACCATTTCCGCATTTAGGGCTTATTATTATAGATGAGGAACATGAAACGTCTTATAAAAGTGAGACGGCACCGCGGTATCATGCCAGGGATGTTGCAATCGAGAGGGCGCGCATGAATGATGCATCGGTACTTCTTGGTTCTGCCACTCCTTCGGTGGACAGTTATTATCAGGCAATGCAGGGAAAATATCAGCTTCTGACGTTGTCTGAGCGCGTGGAGAAGAAACCGCTGCCGGATTGCGAGGTCGTAGATCTGCGCAGTGAATTGCGGGCAGGAAACCGTTCCATCCTTTCGGAGAGATTGCAGGAACTGATGGAAGACCGGTTAAAAAAACGTCAGCAGATCATGCTGTTTTTAAATCGGAGAGGAATTTCCGGATTTATTTCATGCAGAGCCTGCGGATATGTGATACAATGTCCTCATTGTGATGTTTCGCTGAGCCAGCATGCGGGAGGCCGGATGGTCTGTCATTATTGCGGATATGAGCAGCCATTGCCAAAGATCTGTCCATCCTGCGGCAGTAAATATTTAGGCGGATTCAAGGCGGGCACGCAGAAGATTGAGATGCTGGTGCAGCAGAGATTTCCACAGGCACGTGTGATGCGTATGGATTTTGATACCACACGGACCAAGGATGCTTATGAGAAGATTCTGCATGCATTTGCCAATCAGGAGGCAGATATCCTGATCGGCACACAGATGATTGTCAAAGGGCATGATTTTCCGAATGTGACGCTGGTAGGAGTACTTGCCGCAGATATGTCTCTGCATGTTCCGGATTTTCATGCATCGGAGCGGACGTTTCAGCTGCTGACCCAGGCGGTGGGACGTGCCGGGCGGGGAAAGGAACCGGGACAGGCGGTAATCCAGACGTATGATCCGGATCATTTTGCAATTCAGACCGCAAAGGAACAGGATTACGATGCATTTTATAAGCAGGAGATTGCCTATCGGAGAATGCTTGCCTATCCGCCGGTGTGGCAGCTGCTTCTGATTCATTGTACGGGAACCGATCCGCAGGTGACGACAGCTGCAGCCAGGGATCTGGCAGAATTTCTGCATCGCGTGATATCACAGAAAGGCAAAAATATTATGCTGGTAGGACCGGCAGATGCATCCATTGCAAAAATCAGTGATGTTTACCGAAAGGTCATTTACATGAAGGCACCGGAATATGCGACGCTGGTGGCATGTAAGGATCTGGTGGAACGAAAAATAAAAAATAACAGCGCATTTTCCAATGTGTCTGTACAGTTTGATTTTAACCCAACAAGTGGTTTTTAGGAGGTAATTATGGCACTTAGAACAATTCGAATTCAGGGAGATCCCGTACTGACAAAAGTATGCAGACCGATTCCAGAGGTGACGGATCGCATCCGTACTCTGGTGGAAGATATGCTGGAGACCATGTATGAGGCAAACGGTGTAGGTCTTGCGGCACCGCAGGTTGGAATTTTAAAGCGTATGGTAGTCATTGATATCGGGGACGGACAGGGACCGTTTATTATGATCAACCCGGAAATTATCGAGTCTGACGGAGAGCAGACCGGAGATGAAGGATGCTTAAGTCTTCCGGGAAAAGCAGGTCAGGTTACACGTCCGAACCATGTAAAAGCAAAATTTTATGATCTGGACATGAATGAGTGGGAAGTAGAAGGCGAAGGTCTGATGGCACGCTGCATTTGCCATGAACTGGATCATCTGGATGGACATATGTATACAGAAAAAGTAGAAGGCGGACTTCATGATGTGAATTATGAGGAGCCGGAAGAGGAATAATATGAAAGTAATTTTTATGGGAACACCGGATTTTGCGGTGAATACATTGGAAAAGATCATAGAAGCCGGACACGAGGTTATGCTTGTGGTTACACAGCCGGACAAACCAAAGGGACGCGGGAATACCATGCAGTTTCCACCGGTAAAGGAATGTGCGGTTTCCCATGGACTGGAAGTATTCCAGCCGGTAAAAATCCGGGAAGATGCAAGTGTGGAATATTTGAAAAAGTTTGCGCCGGATATCATCATAGTGGCGGCTTTCGGGCAGATTCTTCCAAAGAGTATTCTCGATCTTCCGAAATACGGATGCATTAATGTACATGCATCCCTGCTTCCAAAATATCGTGGTGCCGCACCGATCCAGTGGGCGGTCATCAATGGAGATGAGATCACGGGAGTTACGATTATGCGCATGGATGTCGGACTGGATACCGGAGATATCATTGCCAAAAAACAGGTGCGCATTGCAGAAGATGAGACAGGTGGAAGTCTGTTTGACAAGCTGGCGGCAGTCGGCGCCGAGCTGTGTGTGGAAACCATGCAGATGCTGGAAAACAAAACGGCGACCTTTACACCGCAGGACAATGAGGCGAGTACCCACACAAAGATGATTTCCAAGGAGCTGGGAGATATTGACTGGAAAAAGCCGGCGGTGGAGATTGAGCGCCTGATCCGTGGATTAAATCCATGGCCGAGTGCCTATACCCATCTGGATAATAAAGCGTTTAAGATCTGGAAAGCCCGGGTGGTGGAGACAGATGGCGCTTATGCACCGGGGTGTATCTGTAAAGTTGGAAAAAATATGATGGTGGTACAGACCGGAGAGGGTGGACTGGAACTTTTGGAAGTACAGCTTGCCGGTAAGAAACGGATGGATGCAGGATCATTTCTGCGTGGCTATCCGGTTGCAGAGGGATCTTTTTTACAGCAGTAAGACGGAGGTAGATTTATGCCATACATTTATTGGGACAGTACCTATATACTGGTTGTTATCGGTGCAGTGATCTGTATGATTGCATCTGCACGGGTAAAGACAACGTTCAACAAATATTCCGCATACCGCAGTATGTCAGGAATGACGGGAGCACAGGCGGCAGAGCGGATTTTGCACGCAGCAGGAATCTATGATGTGCGGGTGCAGCATGTATCGGGAAATCTGACCGATCATTACAATCCTGCCAATAAGACACTCAATCTTTCCGACAGTGTCTGCAATCAGACTTCGGTTGCAGCTGTGGGTGTGGCAGCACATGAATGCGGACATGCGATCCAGCATGCCAGAGGATATGTGCCGCTTCGGCTGCGTACCGCATTTGTGCCGATTGCAAACTTTGGTTCCATGCTTGCATGGCCGGTGATCATTCTTGGTGTGATCATAAACAGCCGTTCATCCATGATGCTTATCAATATCGGAATTCTGCTGTTTTCGTTTGCTGTGTTATTCCAGCTGATTACGCTTCCGGTTGAGTTTGATGCTTCGCGTCGTGCGATGGTTCAGCTGAGGGAACAGGGAATCCTGGGAGATCAGGAACTCCATTACACAAGAAAAGTTCTTACAGCAGCAGCACTCACGTATGTGGCAAGTGCAGCAGCTGCGATTCTGCAGCTGCTTCGAATCGTTTTACTGTTTGGAGGAAGAAGTCGTGATGACTAAGGTCAATGAGAGAGCACTGGTGCTGGAAATGCTTCTGGCGGTCAATGAGGAGGGACAGTACAGTCATCTGGTCCTCCGCGATGTGCTCGATAAATATCAGTATCTGGGAAAACAGGAACGCGCTTTTCTGACGCGCTTGATGGAAGGAACGCTGGAAAGACAGCTGACACTGGACTATGTGATCGATCAGTTTTCCAAAACCAGAGTAAAGAAAATGAAACCGCTCATCCGCAATCTTATGCGCATGAGCGTTTATCAGATTATGTATATGGACAGTGTGCCGGATTCCGCAGTGTGCAACGAGGCGGTAAAGCTGGCGAGAAAGCGTGGGTTTTCCGGCCTGAGCGGATTTGTCAACGGTGTGCTGCGTAGTGTGGCAAGAGGATGGAGAGAAGTTCGCTTCCCGAATCTGAGCGTTACATATTCGATGCCGGAATGGATCGTGGACATATGGACCGAAAATTATGGAGAGGAAAAGACCCGTCAGATTCTGGAGGGACTTACCGCAGAAAACCGGCTGACGATCCGTACCAATCTTTCCGCTGTGACACCGGAAGAACTCGTAAACAAACTGAAAGCAGAAGGGGTGACAGTACATGCGGTTCCGGAACTGCCGTATGCTTTTGAAATATCCGGGCTGGATTATCTGGCGGGACTGAAAAGTTTTAAAGAAGGGCTGTTTTATGTACAGGATGTCAGCTCCATGCTGGTTGCGGAAACTGCGGCACCGAAAAAGAATGATTATGTGATTGATGTGTGTGCGGCACCGGGAGGAAAGAGTACCCATATGGCAGAACTGCTTCAGGGAAGTGGTATGGTAGAGGCAAGAGATCTGACAGAATATAAGGTGGATCTGATCCGGGAGAACATAGCCAGACATGGATTGTCAAATATGAAAGCGGTACAGATGGATGCAACGGTGGATGATCCGGATTCCCATCAGAAAGCGGACGTCTTAGTCTGTGATCTGCCGTGTTCCGGACTTGGCGTTATGGGAAAGAAGACGGATATCCGTTATAAGATGACCAAAGAAAAGGCGGCAGAGCTTGCAAAACTGCAAAGACAGATTCTTTCTGTTGTATGGGATTATGTCAGACCGGGCGGGACACTTGTGTACAGTACCTGTACGATCCACCGGTCAGAAAATGAGGATAACACCGCATGGTTTTTAAAAGAACATCCGGAATTTTCCCTGGAATTCCAGAGACAGATTTTCCCGGGAGAAGCCGGAAGTGACGGATTTTTTCTTGCAAAGCTGGTAAGGAGTAAATAAGAGGATGAGTGAAAAGACAGATATTAAGTCCATGGATCTGGAAGAATTAAAAACCTTTTTTTCCGATATGGGGGAGAAAGCGTTTCGTGCAAAGCAGGTATATGAGTGGTTGCATGTGCGGCAGGTGGAAAGCTTTGAGGAGATGACGAATCTTTCCAAAACCTTGCGGGAGAGACTGGATGAGACCTGCAGGATCATCACACTCAGAAAAGAACAGGTACAGATTTCAAAACTGGATGGAACCCGCAAATATCTGTTTTTACTGGAAGACGGAAATGTCATTGAGAGTGTGCTGATGAAATATAAGCACGGAAATTCCGTATGTATTTCTTCACAGGTCGGCTGTCGGATGGGATGCCGGTTCTGTGCATCAACACTGGACGGACTGGTGAGAGGACTTGCACCGGCGGAAATGCTGGATCAGATCTATCAGATTGGTAAGGATATCGGAGAGCGGATTTCGAATGTTGTTGTCATGGGCACCGGGGAACCGATGGATAATTTTGATAATCTGGTAAAATTTATCACTTTGCTGACGGATGAGAACGGACTTCACATCAGCCAGAGAAACCTGACTGTTTCCACCTGCGGAATTGTTCCGCGGATGCGGGAACTGGCGGATAAAAAACTTGCGATTACGCTGGCATTATCTTTGCATGCTTCCAATCAGAAAAAACGTCTGGAGCTGATGCCGGTGGCGAACAAATATGACATTCATGAAGTAATTGATGCCTGCAGGTATTATTTTGAACAGACCGGCAGACGTGTGACGTTTGAGTACAGTCTGGTAGGTGGTGTCAATGATACAAAAGAAGATGCAAAAGAACTGACGGAACTGATCCACGGGATGAACTGTCATGTAAATCTGATTCCGGTGAATCCGATCAGGGAGCGGGATTATGTGCAGTCAAATGCACATGTCATCGAAGCTTTTAAGGAGAAACTGGAACGGAGTGGTTTAACGGTGACAGTACGCCGTGAGATGGGGCGTGATATTGATGGTGCCTGCGGACAATTAAGGCGCAAGTACAAAGAGAATCAGAGACTTGCATAACGAAAAGTCATGTGCTAAGATAGACAGATGATGGAAGAGTATGTATATTACATGTAATTGAGAAAGGATAAAGCGGATGAAGACGTATTCCATAACGGATACAGGCATTCTTCGTGAAATGAATCAGGATTATTTTTTCGCGTCGGATGAACCCGTTGGGAATCTCCCGAATCTGTACATTGTTGCAGATGGCATGGGGGGACACAAGGCAGGAGATTACGCATCGCGTTATACAACGCAGCGCATCGTTGCATCCGTGTCCCGGAGTTCGGGAGAAGAACCAGTTACAATTTTAAAAGAGGCAATAACAACTGCAAACAGACTTCTGATCACAGAAGCTGCAGAAGATGAAGCGAAAAAAGGTATGGGGACGACACTTGTTGCAGCCACCATTATTGACGGACGGCTTTATGTTGCAAATGTCGGAGACAGCAGACTGTATATCATCGGTACGGATGGCATCCGGCAGATCACGAGGGATCATTCTCTTGTGGCAGAGATGGTCAGGATCGGTGAAGTAGGTGCAAAGGAAGCACGTGAGCACCCGGACAAAAATATTATTACCCGCGCAGTCGGTGCAGGGGAAGAAGTAGAGGCAGATTTTTTTGAAGTGGAATTAAAGAAAGATGACCACATCTTAATCTGTACGGACGGACTCACGAATATGGTGGAAGACGAAGAAATCTGCAGTATTATTCTGCGGGATGCTTCCATTGAGGAACGCGCCGGACTTCTTGTAAAAACTGCAAATGACAACGGTGGAAAAGACAATATTACAGTAATGATTATAGAACCATTTTCTTGATGAGGTGAAAGAATGTTAACAGTTGGGACGTATTTAGCAGATCGCTATGAAATCGTAAGTAAGATTGGTGCAGGCGGGATGTCCGATGTTTATAAAGCAAAGGATCATGTGCTTGGCCGTTTTGTGGCAATAAAAGTATTAAAACCGGAATTTTCGGAAGATCGTGGATTTGTAGCAAAATTTCGCACGGAGGCACAGTCAGCAGCAGGGCTGGAGCATCCAAATATTGTAAATATCTATGATGTAGGAAGCGAAGAGGGGCTTCATTATATCGTCATGGAATATGTTGAGGGAATCACACTTAAGACATACATTGAAAAGAAAGGACAGTTATCCTTTAAGGAAGCCGTCAGTATTGCCATTCAGGTAGCAAGAGGTATTGAAGCTGCCCACAACAAACAGATCATCCATCGGGATATCAAACCGCAGAATATCATGATCTCCACAGAGGGAAAAGTCAAGGTCATGGACTTTGGTATTGCCAGAGCCGCGTCTTCCAATACCGTCAGCTCGGATGTGATGGGATCGGTTCATTATTCTTCTCCGGAGCAGGCGAGAAACGGGTTTGTAGACGGAAGAAGCGATATTTATTCTCTGGGTATTGTTATGTATGAAATGGTAACCGGACGTGTACCTTTTGACGGAGATACAACGGTTGCAGTCGCTATTCAGCATCTGCAGGAAGAGATGACACCTCCAAGTGTGTATGCAAAGAATCTGCCGATCAGCATGGAGAAGATTATCTTAAAATGTACACAGAAGAATGCGGACCGCCGTTACCAGACCATTGGAGATCTGCTGGCGGACCTGCGCAGATCGCTGGTACATCCGGATGAGGATTTTGTTGTGATTGCTCCGCTTGTGGACAATGGAAAGACCAAGGTCATCAGTGGGGAAGAATTAAAGCAGATCAAAGAACACGGGGGGGAGCCAAAAGAAGACAGGCACGCTTCCAAGCTGGAATCTTCCTATGATCCGGATGAGGATGAGGACGATGAGGATGAGGACGAAAACGAAGGACTCAGTCCGAAGATGGATAAGGCAATGACCATCATGGGAATTGTGGTGTTTGTTGTAATCCTTGCAGTGATTATTTACCTTGTGGGAAGTTTCTTTGGCTTATTCCGTTTTGGCAGTAATTCATCAAAGAATACAGAAACGCAGACGCAGACACAGACGCAGACACAGACACAGACAGAAAGTGAACAGCCTGTCATGGTACAGAATGTATGCGGAAAGTTACAGGAGGAGGCACAGTCTGAACTGGAAGCACAGGGGCTGTATATGTTTGTTATTCAGGAGCAGAAGTCGGATCAGCCGGAAGGAACCGTTCTGAATCAGGACCCGGTTGGTGGTTCTGAAGTATCTGCCGGAACGACAATCAATGTAATTGTTGCCGGAACAGAAAATGTGGATTTCACAGATTCGGAGAGTCAGAGTGAGCAGAACGATGTTCCGGTTCCAAATGTAGTTGGAAAACTGGAAAAAGATGCTTCTTCTACCCTTTCGGCTGCCGGATTTAAAGTGTCCAAAACATACAAATATGATGATTCCGTAGATGCAGGAAAGGTTGTTTCCCAGAGCCCGAGAGGCGGAAATGCACAGGAGGGAAGTACGGTTACGATTGTGATCAGTCAGGGAAAGAAGTCTAGTACGGTGCCATCTGTTCAGGGTCACTCCAAGAAAGATGCACAGGCGGCTTTGCAGAAGGCTGGCTTAAAAGTTGCAGTGAAAGAAGAATACAGTGATTCTGTCAAAGCAGGTCAGGTAATTTCACAGAGTGTAGCATCCGGCAAGATTGTACCGGCAGATACAACGGTAACGATTACGGTAAGCAAGGGACCGGAAGAGATAAATTACAGCTATAAATTCTCAAAGTCATATGCAGCACCGGAAGGAGCAGTCAGTGCAACTTATACACTGACGGGAAGTGATGGCACGACCTATGCAAGCGGAACCAGTGATGTCGATGGTTCTCTTACGATCGGGGCATCCGATATGGCATGTGAGTCCGGTAAAGTGACGATTACCTGGAGCATTGAAGAAATAGATGATGAAGGTCTTTCCGATACGTCTACAAAGACAGAAACACATTCTGTCAGCTTTTCAAAACAGTAGGTAATATATGAAGGGAAAGATTGTAAAAGGAATTTCCGGTTTCTACTACGTTCACGTGGCAGAAACCGGAATTTATGAATGTAAGGCAAAAGGAATTTTCCGTAATCAGAAGATCAAACCTCTCGTGGGTGATGATGTGGAAATCGTTGTACTGGATGAAGAAAAAAAGATTGGAAATGTAGAAAAAATTCTTCCACGTACCAGGGAACTGATCCGCCCCGCAGTGGCAAATATCGATATGGCACTCGTAATTTTCGCGGCTGCAAAACCGGACCCGAATTTTAATCTGCTGGATCGCTTTTTGTGTATGATGGAATATCAGAAAGTTCCGGTTACGATCTGCTTTAACAAATGCGATCTGGTGACGGAAGAACAAAGAGAAGTATTACGAAAAATTTATAAACTGGCGGGGTATGAGCTGCTCTTTACAAGTGCAAAGACACAGGAAAATGTGGAAAAACTCAAATCTGTGTTGCAGGGAAAGATGACGGCAGTGGCAGGACCGTCCGGAGTAGGAAAATCTTCGCTGATCAATGATCTGCAGGATGCGGTGCAGATGCAGACCGGAGGAATCAGTGACAAGATTGAGCGGGGAAAACATACGACACGCCATTCGCAGATTATACCAATTGCGGAAAACACCTATATTATGGATACTCCGGGGTTTAGTTCCATGGATCTGCCCGGATTTTCCAAAGAGGATCTGTGGACATGTTATCCGGAGTTCGTGCGTTTTGAGCCTGGATGCAGATTTATCGGATGCAGTCACATCGGAGAGCCGGATTGTGGCGTTAAGACTGCACTTGCAGAAGGAAAAATATCGCAGGTGAGGTATGACAATTATGTGCAGCTTTATCAGGAAATGAAGAATATGCGCAAGTATTAGGAGGAATCAATGAACTGTTTATCACCGTCAATTTTATCGGCAGATTTTGCTAATCTGGGAGAACAGATTCGGTTGCTGGATCAGGCAGGTGCGGAATATGTACACATCGATGTTATGGATGGAATGTTTGTTCCGAGTATTTCGTTTGCATTTCCGATCATTCGTTCCATTCGTAAATGTACCGATCGGATTTTTGATGTCCATCTGATGATTGAGGAACCGATTCGCTATATAGATGATTTTGTTGACGCGGGAGCGGATATTATTACGGTTCATGCAGAAGCATGCAGGCATCTTGACCGCACAGTGGAGGCAATCAGGGAAAAGGGGGTTCTGGCCGGTGTGGCATTAAATCCGGCCACTCCGCTGGAAACTGTCCGATATATTCTTCCGAAGGTGGACATGCTTCTTATCATGACCGTTAATCCGGGATTCGGAGGACAGAAACTGATTCCGTATACGTTAGATAAAGTGCGTGAAGCGAAAAATCTTGTGAAGCAGTCCGGATGTAAGACCGATATTGAAGTAGATGGGGGAATTAATCTGGAAAATGTGGAAGAAGCCATGGATGCAGGAGCCAACATAATTGTGGCAGGTTCTGCGGTTTTCAAGGAAGAGATCGAAAAGAATGTGGAAGCATTTCTGGAAAAGTTGCAAAGGCAGGGGTAGAAGATGAAGTATTTAATTGTTTCCGGGGGAGAAGTGAAGGAAGGTTTTTTAACCTGGATTGTAAAAAATGGAGGATTTGATGTCATATTAGCGGCAGATGCGGGAATGGAAGCATTGTATCGGGATCATATTCTGCCGGATATCATAGTGGGGGATTTTGATTCGGTAAATCCGGATACCCTTGAATATTTTCATGACAAAGAGCAGATCGAGGTGTGCATGCTGAATCCGGAAAAGGATGATACCGACACGGAATATGCGATTCGGGAGGCCATTCGCAGAGGTGCAATGGAGATTGTGGTCATTGGTGCAACCGGTACCAGAATTGATCATGTACTGGGCAATATCAGTCTGCTTGGTATTGGTCTGGAGGAACAGATAAAGATCAGCCTGGTCGATGAACATAATCGTATCCGCATGATTAATCAGCCGTTGACGATCCGGAAAGCGGAGCAGTATGGAAAGTATGTTTCTTTGATTCCATTTTCTGAAAAAGTAAGTGGTGTTACCCTGCGTGGATTAAAGTATCCGCTTACGGATTATACGATGGGAGGATTTAATTCTCTCGGAATCAGCAATGAAATTGTTTCAGATGAAGCGTCAATTTCTTTATCTTCCGGACAACTTATTGTAATTGAATCAAAAGATTGAAGATTTTATGAAATGACGGAAAAATGGTACGAAAGAAGTAGTTCGTACCATAAAAAATAGCAAATATTATGGAAAAATGCTTGCATTGGAGTAATAAGTCTGCTATGATTATCTACGACGAAGGTGTCAAAAGAGAATTCTTTTGACGCCTTTTTTTGCGTTTAAAAGTATAAAAGAATGGAGGAAGATAGGATGAACGCAGGGGATACGGGATTTATGCTGATATGTTCAGCTCTGGTGTTTTTTATGACACCTGGATTAGCCTTTTTCTATGGAGGACTGGTGCGAAGAAAGAATGTCGTCAGCACCATGATGGCATGCGCAGTGATTATGGGATTGTCGGTTGTCATGTGGGTATTGTTTGGATATTCACTGTCTTTTGGTGGAAATCATGCAGGAATTATTGGAGATTTCCGGTGGTTTGGATTGCATGGAATTAAAATGAATGAAGCAGGTCCATATGCGTCGACGATACCGCATCTGGTTTATATTGCATTTCAGATGATGTTTGCAATGATTACGCCGGCTTTGATCACGGGTTCCCTTGTGGGTCGTGTAAAATTTAAGGCATTGTTTTTATTTATTATGTTCTGGTCCGTCATTGTATACTACCCAATGGCGCACATGGTATGGGGACAGGGAGGATTTCTTGCAGAGATCGGATCGGTTGATTTTGCCGGAGGAAATGTGGTACATATCAGTTCCGGTGTCAGTGCACTGGTATTTTCCATTATCCTTGGCAGGCGAAGAGGATATGAACAGACGGCATACCGGGTACATAACATTCCGTTTGTAGCACTCGGAGCATTTATTTTATGGTTTGGATGGTTTGGATTTAACGCAGGAAGTGCATTGGCAGCAAACGGACTGGCAGCACATGCATTTATGACAACTGCACTTGCCAGTGCAAGCGCCATGATGTCCTGGATGTTTATTGATGTGATCAAGGATGGAAAGCCTACCCTGGTAGGTGCCTCTACCGGTCTGGTTGTTGGATTGGTTGCAATTACACCGGGAGCTGGATTTGTTCCGATCTGGTCGGCAATTATCATCGGAGCACTGGTCAGCCCGATCTGCTGTGGTACCATTTCCCTGTTGAAAGGAAGATTAAAGATTGATGATGCACTCGATGCATTTGGCTGCCATGGCATCGGAGGAGTCTGGGGAGGAATTGCAACCGGATTGTTTGCAAAACATTCTATCAATCCGGTCGCCCGCTGGGATGGACTGTTTTTTGGAAATTACCGTTTATTTGTTGCACAGATTATTGGAATTGTTGTGACAGTTGCCGTGGCGATTGTCGGTACACTGGTCTGCCTTGGCATTGTAAGATTGTTTACGGAGCTTCGTGTAGATGAAAAAGCAGAAAAAGTTGGTCTGGATATTTCGCAGCATGGAGAGAGTGCGTATCCGACATTTAATGGTCTGGATTCATAAGTCCTAGAAACAGACCTCGTATGTTATAATGGATCCGTCAGTTATTTCGAGACAGAGATAAATCTGGAAGTATAAAATAATCATGTATAAGGAGAAAAAAGAAGCTTATGATGATAAAAGTGGAAGCAATCGTCCGGGAAGAAGTTTTTGAGGATGTAAAGGAAGCATTAAACGCGATTGATGTGAATGGTATCACCGTATCACAAGTGATGGGATGCGGTGCACAGAGGGGATATAAAAAGAGAGTGCGTGGTACAGAAGTAGATGTTATGATGCAGCCGAAGATTAAGTTTGAGATTGTGGTATCGTCCGAGGAATGGGAGAAAGCGACCATTGATGCCATTCAGAAGGCTGCATTTACCGGAGAAGTCGGGGATGGAAAGATTTTCAGCTATGAGATCCGTACTGCTACAAAGATCCGTACCAGAGAGAGCGGGGCTGACGCCTTAAATTAGATTTTTAACAGAATCTACAGCATTGAGTTTTGGTTTTGATAAACAATAAAAAGAGCATCCACATGGGATGCTCTCAGACTGTAGACAAAGTCCTCGGCTTTTTGCCGGGGATTTTTCTGTATTAAAGA
>ENA-OYWZ01000072-OYWZ01000072.1-human-gut-metagenome-genome-assembly--contig:-NODE-72-length-69192-cov-12.379363_pt1 | contig 69192 bp, 57 predicted proteins | sample MGYA00244841_ERZ653414 | MGnify/ENA primary metagenome ERZ653414 (study PRJEB26926, sample SAMN06164894) | human gut metagenome | biome: ENVO:00009003; feature: ENVO:2100002; material: ENVO:00002003... | reverse complement strand
ATGCCAAGATCACTGAGATCTACGAGGGCACCAGCGAAGTGCAGATGATGGTCATTTCCGGCGCGCTGCTGAAGTAAGGGAGGCAAGAGTTACAATGAAAGCAATTGTTTGTGTAAAGCAGGTTCCTGATACCTCCGGCAAGGTGTCCGTCAAGCCCGATGGCACTCTGGACCGTGCTTCGATGGCTACCATCACCAACCCTGATGACCTGAACGCTCTGGAGGCTGCTCTGAAGCTCAAGGACGCTACCGGCTGCGAAGTCGTTGTTGTTACCATGGGTCCCCCGCCGGCAGAAGGCATGCTGCGTGAGCTGCTGGCCCGCGGCGCTGATAAGGCTGTTCTGGTCTCCGGCCGTGAGTTCGGCGGCTCCGATACTTTTGCAACCAGCCAGATCCTGGCTGCTGCTGTCAACAAGATCGGCGTTGGCCCCGAGGACGTTGTGTTCTGCGGCCGTCAGGCAATCGATGGCGATACCGCACAGGTCGGCCCGCAGATCGCTGAAAAGCTGCATCTGCCTCAGGTCACCTACGTGGCAGACATCCAGAAGGATGGCAACACTCTGACCGTGAAGCGTATGCTGGAAGACGGCTACATGATGGTCAAGGTGCAGACTCCCTGCCTGCTGACCTGCATCAAGGAGCTGAACCAGCCCCGTTACATGAGCGTGAACGGCATCTTCACCTGCTACGACAAGCCGATGGAAGTGTTTGATTACAACGCACTGAAGGACGATCCGCTGATCGAGGTTGATACCATCGGTCTGAAGGGTTCTCCGACGAACGTCTTTAAGTCCTTCACTCCTCCGCAGAAGGGCGCAGGCACCATGCTGAAGGGCGACGATACTGCCGCACAGCTGGCTGGTATCCTGGCCAAGAAGCACCTGATCTGATGAAAGGAGCATAGGATTACAATGGCTGATTTTAACGAATACAAGGGCGTATGGGTCTTCTGCGAGCAGCGCCAGGGCGCATTGATGCCCACTGATTTCGAGCTGGTGAGCGAGGCCCGCAAGCTGGCTGATGAGCTGGGCTGCGAGGTCACCGGTCTGCTGCTGGGCGACAACGTGGAAGGCATTGCCAAGGAGCTGGGCGGCTATGGTGCCGATAAGGTCATGGTCTGCGACAGCCCCCTGCTGAAGGATTACACCACCGATGCATACGCTAAGGTCGTGTGCGACATGGTCAACGAGTATAAGCCCGAAGTCCTGCTGATCGGTGCAACCAACATCGGCCGCGATCTGGGCCCCCGCTGCGCAGCTCGTCTGCACACCGGCCTGACCGCTGATGCTACCCATCTGGACATCGACACTGCAAAGTACATCGATTTCCTGAAGGAGAGCTCCACCATCGACCTGTCCAAGCAGAAGTTCGATATGGAAGACCGCAACCTGAAGATGACCCGTCCTGCATTCGGCGGCCATCTGATGGCTACCATCATCTGCCCCCGCTTCCGTCCGCAGATGTCCACCGTGCGTCCCGGCGTTATGAAGAAGGCTCCCTTCGATCAGGCCAAGGCTGATGCCTGCCAGATCGTGAAGCCCGCATTCGCTCTGGCTGCTGAGGACATCAAGACCGAGGTCCTGAGCGTTGAGAAGGCCGCTGAGAAGCTGGTCGATCTGATCGGCGCAGACGTGATCGTCTCTGTCGGCCGCGGCATCAGCAAGGATGTCCAGAAGGGCATTGAGCTGGCTGAGCAGCTGGCAGCTGCTCTGGGCGGCGGCGTTGTGGGTGCTTCCCGTGCCGTCACCGATGCAGGCTGGATGACTGCTGACCATCAGGTTGGCCAGACCGGCAAGACCGTGCACCCCAAGATCTATGTTGCTCTGGGCATTTCCGGCGCTATCCAGCACACTGCTGGTATGCAGGACTCCGAGTGCATCATCGCTGTCAACAAGAATGAGGGCGCACCCATCTTCGGCGTGGCTGACTACGGCATCGTGGGCGATCTGTTCAAGGTCGTGCCCGAGCTGATCAAGCAGATCGAGGCAGCAAAGGCTGCTCAGTGATCGACTGACGCGAGATCTTTTTATAGCATAGCCTGAATTGTGGGAGGGCGGCTCTTCGGAGCCGCTCTTCTTTTTATATAAGGAATACGGCACAGCACAGATGGCCCTGAAAAGGCTGCCTGTGCTGTTTTTTGTTGCAGAAAGTACAGCCAAAGGCCGGCTGCAGCCCAGAAAAGGGCTGCGGGAGGGGAGTGGAACGGAAAAGCGCACACAAAAGTCTGTTACACTTTGAAATATGCATATAAATAAATAAACATACAGAAAAATGCATGAAAAACATTGCAGAAAAGGTGTAGAAAAATAAAATGCAACACGTTAAGTGTGACGAAACAATCCTGAAAACGGTGAAGCGCAACACAGACGTAACAAATTTACGGTATCTTGGATGAACCTGTTGCGCTTGTGAAACGTTTTCGGAACGGGAAATTTTGATTTTTTTGCATTTTCTCTCAAAAAATCGACAGAAACCCCTTGACGATGAGATACTATTGTGATACTTTTGTTGCACAAAAGCAACACATTTGAAACGGAAGAGTTGCAAATGTGTTGCAGTACGCATTCACATGAATGCAAAAAAGCTTTTATATACAAAAGCTTACGGAGGATGTCTTATGAAACTCGAGATGCGCACCCTGAAGAATATCGCAGCAGCAGCTATGACTCTGGCTGTGGTTTTTGGTGCTGCATCTCTCAAGCCCGTTACTGCAAACGCAGCTGAGGCTTCGGTTTCTGCCTCCATCGAAGAAGAAAATTCCTACATCAGCTTTCAGGACGAAGCTTATCAGAACGAGTTCCTGCGCCGCGTAAACAACGAGCGCGTAAAGGCTGGCCTGAAGCCCGTTCAGCTGGGCGACAGCAGCCACAATAGTGCCGCTCAGGAGCGCGCTAAGGAACTGGCCTCTTCTTATTCCTACGTTCGTCCCAATGGCCAGCGCGATTTTACCATCTTCGCCGAGAATGGTATCAACGATGCGTCCGTTGGCGAAAACTACATAGCTGGCGTTTCTACCCCCGATGCAGCGGTGGATCAGTGGATGAACATTGATTTCGCACGTGAGCGCATGCTGAATGCGGATGTGACCACCATGAGTGTGGGCCACTACGAAGGCGGCGTTTACAACAACTACTGGGTGCTGATCTTCTCTTGCCCCGAAAACTCTTACACCAGCAACTACCGTCAGGAAGTTCTGAATCTGGTCAATGCCGAGCGTGCAAAGTACGGCCTGCAGCCCCTGGTCATGGGCGATGCAAAGCTCACCGCAGCTGCTCAGCAGCGCGCCGAAGAGATCGCAACCGTCAATTCTCACGTTCGTCCCAATGGTACCAAGTGGTACACTGTTCTCAGCGAGTACGGCGTGACGGATGCCGCTGCTGGCGAGAATGCCGCATGGGGCAGCGTTTCTCCTGAAGAAGTCGTGAATGCCTGGATGAACTCCGAAGGCCATCGCGCAAACATTCTGGATCCCGAAGCTCGTGCAATGGGTGTTGGCTACTACTACAACAGCTCCAGCACTTGGGGCCATCAGTGGATCCAGCTCTTTACGAAGTGATCATCTGCTTTCTTCTAACAAAAGATCGGCTGAGCTGCAAGGCTTGGCCGATTTTTTGTTGCGCTTTTTTCTGGCAGAGGATATGCGGGCAGCGGTACCGGGAACTGGCCTTGACACAAAAACGTATGCGGCAGTGGTTGCACAACGGACGATTTATGTTATACTTGTTTTGAATAACATGCAGGAGGAACCACAGTGGAGGATTACCGCACCATCCATGGCACGGCCACAGGAGAATACGAAGAAAAGAAGAGCCGCTTCATTGCGGCGTTGTCATTTGCGGACAGCGAGGAAGCTGCCGTTGCATTTCTGGAACAGGTGCGCGCGGCCAACCGCACCGCCCGCCACAATGTGTATGCCTACCGCCTGCGGGAAGGCAACCGGGAACGCTATTCAGATGATGGTGAACCGGCCAAGACGGCGGGCACACCAGCGCTGGAGGTGCTGCAGCACAGCGGCCTGACGGATCTGATCGTGGTGGTGACCCGTTACTTTGGCGGCGTGCTGCTGGGCACCGGCGGCTTGGTGCGTGCATACACCACGGCTACGGCCCGTGCACTGGAAAATGCCAAGGTGGTCACGGTGCGCAGCGTGGTGGAGCTGCGCGTGACAGTGGATTACTCCCTTTATGAGCGTGCATCGCTGCTGATCGATGCGGCGGGAGCAAAACAGACCGCGCCGCAGTTCACGGATCGCGTGACCCTGTGCTGGCAGATGCCGGAACACACCGAAGGCCCGCTGCTGGAACAGCTGCGGGAGCTGACGCGCGGCAGCGCGCAGGTGACGGTATCCGACCCGTTCTACGCACCGTTCTGAACCCGGCAGCAGCAAAAATAAAAAAGCAAGCATTATTTTGCGAACCGACAGGCTTTTTCCCCCTTCGACAAAGCGGGTGTGCTACAATTGCCGCAGACGCAGCAATTGGGATCGGCTGTGCCGAAACAGAGAGGGGGAATGGCGACAAAAAGGGAGAGCGACTTTGTATGGATGTACGTCAGCGCACAGAAGAGATCGAACATATGACCTTCGCGCCGTGGGCTACCTTCAGCGACCAGAGCCGCGGCCGCATGCTGCCGGAAGAGCAGGACCCGATCCGGCCGGTGTTCCAGCGTGACCGTGACCGGGTGCTGCACTGCAAGGCATTCCGACGGCTCAAACAAAAGACGCAGGTGTTCCTCTCGCCGGAGGGAGACCTGTACCGCACCCGACTGACCCATACGCTGGAGGTCTCGCAGATCGCGCGGACCATTGCCCGCGCTCTGCGGCTGAACGAAGATCTGACTGAAGCGATCAGCCTTGCCCATGATCTGGGCCACACGCCGTTTGGCCATGCCGGGGAGCGCGCGCTGAATGAGCTGTGCCCGGACGGCTTCAAGCACTACATGCAGAGCCTGCGTGTGGTGGACAAGCTGGAAAAGGACGGCCGGGGCCTGAACCTGACGTGGGAGGTGCGCAACGGCATCGTGACCCACACAAAGGGCACCTGGGCGGCAACGCCGGAAGGGCGCATCGTGCGCATGGCGGATCAGATCGCCTATGTGAACCATGACATTGAGGACGCGGTGCGCGCCGGTGTGCTGGACCCAGCCACCCTGCCGAAGGAATGCACCGCCGTGCTGGGCCAGACAAAATCTGCCCGCATCACCACTATGATCAACAGTATCCTTGCCAACAGCGATGGGGATGTGAAGGTGGGCGCAGAGGAAAACGAAGCCTTCCTTGCGCTGCGGGATTTCATGTACGCCACCGTGTACGTGGACAAGACCGCCAAGCGGGAAGAGCAGAAGGTGGACAAGGTGATCGGGGAACTGTACGATTACTACCTGAACCATGTGGACCGGATGTCCAACTTCTACATCCAGCTGGCTTATCAGGAGGGCAGAGAACGTGCAGTGACTGATTACATCAGTGGCATGAGCGATGAATTTGCCATCCGCACTTTTGAGGAATTGTTTGTGCCCCAGAAGTGGCATGTCCTATAAATCCGAAAGGTCGTTTGAAAGATCCATGATCCCACACGAATACATTGAAGAACTGACCCGCCGCACCGACATTGTGGAGCTGGTGGGCAGCTATGTGCAGCTCAAGCGCAAGGGACGTTTGTATGGCGGCCTGTGCCCCTTTCACAGCGAAAAAACGCCCTCATTCTACGTCTACCCGGACACCCAGAGCTTTTACTGCTTTGGCTGCGGCGCAGGCGGCGATGCCATTACCTTTACGAAAAAGATCAACAGCATCGATTACCCGGAGGCCGTTAAGTTGCTGGCAGCGCGGGCCGGTATGCCGGAGCCGCAGGAGGACGACAAAACAGGCCGGATGCGCAGCCGCATCCTCTCCATGAACAAGGAGGCGGCACGGTTTTTCCACGCCTGCCTGAACTCCACCGTGGAGGAAGCCCGTCAGGCCCGTGCCTACTGGCGGCGGCGCGGTCTGGACGACAAGACTATCGTCCGGTTCGGGCTGGGCTATGCGCCCAACGACGGACAGGCGCTGTATCAGTTCCTGCGTGATAAGGGCTACAATCAGCAGGAGCTGGATGCCAGCGGCCTGTTCAAGCGCAGTGCGTCCGGCCGCATCTACTGCCTGTTCTGGAAGCGGGTGATGACCCCCATCTTTGACCTGCGCGGCAACATCATTGCGTTTGGTGGGCGCGTGCTGGACGATTCCAAACCGAAATATGTCAACAGCCCGGAAACGCTGGTGTACCACAAATCAGAGACGGTGTTTGCGCTGCAGATCGCAAAGCGCAGCGCGGTGCGCCGGTTCGTGCTGTGCGAGGGCTACATGGACGTGATCAGTATGCATCAGGCAGGCATCGACACAGCAGTGTGTGCCTGCGGCACGGCCCTGACCCCGGAGCAGGTGCGGCTCATCAGCGAGTATGCTGACGAGGTGATCCTGAGCTACGATTCGGACGAAGCAGGCCAGAAGGCCACGCTGCGCTCGCTGGAACTGTTCCGCAACAGCCCGGTAAAGGTGGGCGTGCTGCAGATCCCCGGTGCAAAGGACCCGGACGAGTACATCAAAAAGTATGGCGCAGAGCGATTCAAAGCCCTGCTGGATGGTGTGGGCAATGCACTGGACTTCCGGCTGGGCCGTCTGCGCAGCCAGTATGATCTGGCACAGGATGCCCAGCGGCTGGAATACGTGAAGGAAGCTGTGAATATGCTGGCAGAGCGCTCCAACCCTACCGAGCAGGAAGTGTATGCGGGGCGTCTGGCTGAGGAGACCAACATCTCCAAAACAGCTATCATGACCCAGCTGGAGACCGCCGTGAAGAGGGCGGGCAGCAAGCACCGCTGGGAGAAAAAGCAGCAGGCGCTCAAGTCCGGTGAGATGAATCAGATCAACGTGCCGTACAGTGCGGGCGGCAGTCAGGCGCTGGGCATTGCCAGTGCACAGCAGCGGCTGCTGGCGGCCATACTGAGGGAGCCGCACTATATCGATCTGGTGCAGGGGCAGCTGACCGCAGAACAGTTCGTGCTGCCGCAGCAGAAGGAGCTGTTTGAAGCCATGCTGCGCTGCCGACAGGAGGGCATTGAGATCAGCCTGACCACGCTGCGCGCTTTTGTAAGCGAAGAAGCGCTGAATGAACTGAGCCATCTTGCGGCACAATACAGCGATGTGAATTGTACGCCGGATGATATCCGGCTGTATCTGGACCGCATTGCCCGGGGGATGCCCATGGCAGGCAAGGCGGCGCATATGTCCAATGAGGAACTGAGTGATTACTTCCAGTCGATGCGCGAAAAGAAGCAGGGAAATGTGCCTGTAGAAGAATGATCCCCGCTTTCCCCTCCGGCTGGAGCAGGAGAGGAAAGGAGCAGGAACCATGCAGAAATTGTCGCAAACGGAGGAATTGGCCAGAACACTGGCCGCGCGGGCACGCCACCATGCCCTGACACCGGAGCAGATCAGCCGTGCCATGGACGAACAGGATTACGATGTGGCGCAGCTGGATGAGCTGTATACGGCACTGGAGGACCGCGGCGTGCACCTGACCGAAGAGGAAGAGGACCTGCCTGCGTTGGATGAAACGCAGATCGGCAGGCTGGAACATGAGCTTTCGGCAGAGGGGGTGGCGCTGGACGACCCGGTAAAGGCCTATTTGAAGGAGATCGGCCGGGTGCCGCTGCTGACGGCAGAGCAGGAAACGGAGCTTGCCCGTGCCGCGCAGGCCGGGGACGAGGATGCCCGGCGGAAGCTCAGCGAAGCGAACCTGCGGCTGGTGGTGTCGGTGGCAAAGCGCTATGCAGGGCGGGGCCTACCGTTTCTGGATCTCATTCAGGAAGGCAATCTCGGTCTGATGAAGGCGGCGGAAAAGTTTGAGCCGGAGCGTGGCTTCAAATTTTCCACCTATGCCACGTGGTGGATCCGTCAGTCCATCACCCGCGCCATTGCGGATCAGGGGAGAACCATCCGCATCCCGGTGCACCTTGTGGAGAGCATCAACCGGGTCAAAAAGACGACTGGCGACCTGCTGCGGAAAAATGGCCGGGAGCCTACCGCGGAAGAGATCGCTGTTCAGCTGGACATGGAGCCGGACCGTGTGCGGGAATTGCTGCAGCTGGCGCAGGACCCCATCAGCTTGGAAACGCCGGTGGGCGAGGAAGAGGATGCCCACCTTGAAGATTTTATTCAGGACGAGGATGCAGGCGTCCCGGTGGATGAAGCCGGGCGGCAGCTGCTGCGGCGGGAACTGTTCAGCGTGCTCAAAAGCCTGACACCGAGGGAAGAGCGGGTGATCGCACTGCGCTTCGGGCTGGAGGATGGCCGGGCGCACACGCTGGAAGAGCTGGGTAAGGAGTTCAATGTGACCCGGGAGCGGGTGCGGCAGATCGAAGCCAAGGCCCTGCGCAAGCTGCGGCATCCCAGCCGTGCAAAACGCCTGCGGGATTATCTGGATGAGTGAACGATTATAATTGCCGCCGCTTGCGCTCTGGCAATATTAGAGAAAACATTATTTTTATATTTGCAGCTCAGAAAAGCCTGCGAGCTTTTCTGAGCTGCTTTTTCACAAAAAAGGGCCGCAAGGGAAAACGGGCATATCCGACTGTAAAAGTAATACGACAAAACACAAGGGCAAAGATAGACAAATTGCACAAGGGGATTATGAACAGGAACGTGCAAAATAAAAAAATCAAGCCCTAAAACAGCAAAATACAACACGCTGCCGGGCGTACGAAAATGAAAGAAAAAATAAATTTGTTTTGGCAAAAATCTGAAAAATGGCTTGACAGCAAGGCTTTTAGGGTGTATACTGCATTAGTATCACATAATGGACTAGTGTGCCAAAAAGGGGAATACGCAGGCGGCGGCTGGACGGGTCAAACCGAAAAGTTTGTGAAAAACGCCGAAAGGTTCCCTTCGACGCGGGTCGAATTATGTGTGTCTGCTCAAATTTGACCCGTGTATACGACATCCCGTAGAGTATAAAAGTAAGGAGTGGTTGATTTTATGATGAAAGTCAAGCCCGTAAAGCTCGGCAAAACCGAGCGCATGAGCTTCTCCCACATCGACGAAGTCATCAGTATGCCGAACCTGATCGAGGTCCAGAAGAACTCTTATCAGTGGTTCCTGGACGAGGGCCTGAAAGAGGTCTTCCACGATATCGGCACCATTGAGGACTACACCGGCAATCTGGCACTGAGCTTTGTGGACTTCCGCCTGGATAAGGAGCCGAAGTACAGCATCAAGGAGTGCAAGGAGCGCGACGTGACCTATGCAGCACCCCTGCGCGTCACCGCCCGTCTGCTGAACAAGGAGACCGGCGAAGTGAAGGATCAGGAGATCTTCATGGGCGATTTCCCGCTGATGACCGATGCCGGCACCTTTGTGATCAACGGTGCAGAGCGTGCTATCGTCAGCCAGCTGGTGCGTTCTCCTGGCGTGTTCTACGGCGATGCCAAGGATAAGGTGGGCAACGACCTGTACAGCGCCACCATGAACCCCAACCGCGGTGCATGGCTGGAGTACGAGACCGATGCTTCCGATGTGTTCTATGTCCGTATCGATAAGAACCGCAAGCTGCCTGTCACCGTGCTGTGCCGTGCACTGGGCCTGTCCACCAACGAGGACATCCTGAACTTCTTTGGCGACGATGAGCGCATCCTCGCTACTCTGGAAAAGGATACCACCAAGAATCAGGAAGAGGGCCTGCTGGAAGTCTACCGCAAGCTGCGCCCCGGCGAGCCTCCCACGGTGGAGTCTGCTACCAGCCAGATCAACATGCTGTTCTTCGACCCGCGTCGTTATGACCTGTCTCGTTTCGGCCGTTATAAGATGAACAAGAAGCTGTCTCTGGCACGCCGCATCACCGGTCAGGTGGCTGCTGAGAATGTGGTCGCTCCGCTGACCGGCGAGATCCTGATCGAGGCTGGTGCCAAGATCACCCGCGAGCTGGCCGAGAAGGCTGACAATGCCGGTGTGAATCTGGTCGTGCTGAAGCTCGACGATCCCATGAAGGAAGAGAGCCGGAAGATCAAGGTCATCACCAACGGCTGTGTGGATGCACAGGGCTTCTTCTCCTTCGACGTGAAGGAGTGCGGCATCAACGAGCGCTGCTCCTTCGATGAGATCAAGAAGATCCTCGACACCACCTCTGATGTGGAAGAGCAGAAGGAGATGCTGCGCCGCAACCACGACCAGCTGATCGGCCGCACCGTTACGGTCGCCGATATTCTGGCTTCCATCAACTACCTGAACGGTCTGGGCCACAATATTGGCACCACCGATGATATCGACCATCTGGGCAACCGCCGCATCCGCAGCGTGGGCGAGCTGCTGCAGAATCAGTTCCGCATCGGCTTCTCCCGTATGGAGCGCGTCATCCGTGAGCGCATGACCCTGCAGAGCCAGGATCAGAGCGTCATCACCCCGCAGGCTCTGATCAACATCCGCCCGGTGGTGGCAGCCATCAAGGAGTTCTTCGGCTCTTCTCCGCTGTCCCAGTTCATGGATCAGAACAACCCGCTGGCTGAGCTGACCCACAAGCGCCGCCTGTCTGCTCTGGGCCCCGGCGGTCTGAGCCGTGACCGCGCAGGTTTCGAGGTCCGCGACGTTCACTACAGCCACTACGGCCGTATGTGCCCCATCGAGACTCCTGAAGGCCCCAACATCGGTCTGATCTCCTATCTGGCATCTTACGCCAAGATCAACGAGTACGGCTTCGTGGAAGCTCCGTACCGCAAGGTCAAGAAGATCTATGACGAGAACGGCAACCTGAAGGAACAGGTCGTCACCGACGAGGTCGAGTATATGACCGCTGACGTCGAGGACGAGTACGTTGTGGCACAGGCCAACGAGCCGCTGGATGAGGGCAAGCACTTCATCCGTCCCCGCGTTTCTGCCCGCCGCCGCGACGAGATCCTTGAAATTGATGCAGAGAAAGTCGATTACATGGACGTTTCTCCGCGAATGATGGTCTCTGTTGCTACCGCCTGCATCCCCTTCCTGGAGAACGATGACTGTAACCGTGCTCTGATGGGTTCCAACATGCAGCGTCAGGCAGTGCCTCTGATGGTCACCCAGCAGCCCATCGTTGCTACCGGTATGGAGTACAAGGCTGCTACCGACTCCGGCACCGCTGTTCTGGCAAAGAATGACGGTATCGTTGAGAAGATGGATGCCAACCATGTTGTTGTGCGCAACAACAAGGGTGAGCTGGAGGATTATCCTCTGGTCAAGTTCGCACGCTCCAACGCAGGCACCTGCATCAACCAGCGTCCCATCGTGGAGGTCGGCGAGAGCGTCAAGGCCGGTCAGGTGCTGGCCGACGGCCCTGCAATGCGCAACGGCGAAATTTCTCTGGGTAAGAACGCTCTGATCGGCTTCATGACCTGGGAAGGCTACAACTACGAGGATGCCGTTCTGCTGAACGAGAAGATCGTGCGCGAGGACGTGTACACCTCCATTCATATTGAAGAGTACGAGACCGAGAGCCGCGACACCAAGCTGGGACCCGAAGAGATCACCCGTGATATCCCCAACGTTTCTGAGGATGCACTGAAGGATCTGGACGAGCGCGGCATCATCCGCATCGGTGCCGAGGTCAAGAGCGGCGACATTCTGGTCGGTAAGGTCACCCCGAAGGGCGAGACCGAGCTGACCGCTGAAGAGCGCCTGCTGCGCGCCATCTTCGGCGAGAAGGCACGCGAAGTGCGTGATACTTCTCTGCGCGTGCCCCATGGTGCATACGGCATCATCGTGGATGTCAAGGTGTTCACCCCGGAGAACAGCGACGAACTGCAGCCCGGCGTGCGCGAGGTCGTCCGCTGCTATATTGCCCAGAAGCGCAAGATCAGCGTTGGCGATAAGATGGCAGGCCGTCACGGCAACAAGGGTGTCGTTTCCCGCATTCTGCCGCAGGAGGACATGCCCTACCTGCCCGACGGCACTCCGCTGGACATCGTGCTGAACCCTCTGGGCGTGCCTTCCCGTATGAACATCGGTCAGGTGCTGGAAGTCAACCTGGGCTACGCTGCCAAGGCATGCGGCATCAAGGTCATGACTCCCGTCTTCGACTCTGCTCGTGAGAACGACATCGGCGATACCTTTGATACCGCCCGCGAGATGTGGCATGGTGAGAATGCTCCTGCATATCCCACGAAGCTCCCCAAGATCATGGGCGAGAAGGGACACATCATCGACTTCTCCAAGATCGAGCTGGACCGCGATGGCAAGACCACCGTTTACGATGGCCGCACCGGCGAAAAGTTCGATAACCGCGTTACCGTCGGTTATATGTACTACCTGAAGCTGCATCACCTGGTCGATGATAAGATCCATGCACGTTCTACCGGCCCCTACTCTCTGGTCACTCAGCAGCCTCTGGGCGGCAAGGCCCAGTTCGGCGGCCAGCGCTTTGGCGAAATGGAAGTCTGGGCACTGGAAGCTTACGGCGCTGCTTACACTCTGCAGGAGATCCTGACCGTCAAGTCCGACGACGTGGAGGGCCGTGTGAAGACCTACGAGGCCATCGTTAAGGGTGAGCCGATCCCGCAGCCCGGCATTCCCGAGTCCTTCCGTGTTATGCTGAAGGAACTGCAGTCTCTGGGTCTGGACGTTGTTGTTCAGGACAAGGACGGCAACGAGATCGACATGCGTCAGAACTTCGACGACGAAGAGACCGGCTTTGATATGCGCGATGTTGCCGGCACTGAGAACGTCGTGCAGGAGAGCGAACTGCTCAACGATTATAATATTAAGGATGCCGATGCCGGTTTCGATGATCCTTCTGTGCTGGAGGACAATAACTCCGGTGCCGAAGCTCCCGCTTCTTCTGACGAAGTAGATTTCTGATCAGACAAAGAACACAAGCCTCAAGCCCCCTGTTCCGCGTGCTGCGGCAGGGGAGAGGGGCCTGTGGTCTGAACAAGAAAGCCGCCTGTATCATCGAGACAACTAGAGATTAAGAAAGGGTTCGTTTCATGGAAAACAACGTTTTCGATTCCATCAAGATCGGCCTTGCCTCCCCGGAGCAGATCCGCAACTGGAGCTACGGCGAGGTCAAAAAGCCTGAGACCATCAACTACCGTACCCTGAAGCCGGAGCGCGACGGCTTGTACTGTGAGCGCATTTTTGGACCTACCAAGGACTGGGAGTGCCACTGCGGTAAGTATAAGCGCATCCGCTACAAGGGCAAGATCTGCGACCGCTGCGGCGTTGAAGTGACCAAGGCTAAGGTCCGCCGTGAGCGCATGGGCCACATTGAGCTGGCCGCTCCCGTCAGCCACATCTGGTACTTCAAGGGCATCCCCAGCCGCATCGGCCTGATGCTGGACATCAGCCCCCGCCTGCTGGAGAAGGTGCTGTACTTTGCAAGCTATATCGTCACTGATCCGGGTGCTACCCGTCTGGAAAAGAAGCAGCTGCTCACCGAGAGCGAGTATCGTGAGATGCGCGACCACTACGGTGATGAGTTCGAGGCTGCTATGGGCGCTGAGGCCATTCAGGATCTGCTGAAGGAGATCGATCTGGATCAGCTGAGTGAAGAGCTGACTGCCGAGGTGGAAAAGTCCTCCGGCCAGAAGCGCGTGCGCATCCTCAAGCGTCTGGAAGTAGTTGAGGCATTCCGCATTTCCGGCAACCGTCCTGAATGGATGGTCATGGATGTGCTGCCTGTTCTGCCGCCTGACCTGCGCCCCATGGTCCAGCTGGACGGCGGCCGTTTTGCCACCTCCGACCTGAACGACCTGTACCGCCGCGTGATCAACCGCAACAACCGTCTGCGCCGTCTGCTGGAGCTGGGCGCTCCCGACATCATCGTGCGCAACGAGAAGCGTATGCTGCAGGAAGCAGTGGACAGCCTGATCGACAACGGCCGCCGCGGCCGTCCGGTTACCGGCCCCAACAACCGCGCACTGAAGAGCCTTTCCGATATGCTGAAGGGCAAGCAGGGCCGCTTCCGTCAGAACCTGCTGGGCAAGCGTGTTGACTACTCCGGTCGTTCTGTTATCGTCGTCGGCCCTGAGCTGAAGATGGATCAGTGCGGTCTGCCCAAGGAAATGGCTCTGGAGCTGTTCAAGCCCTTTGTCATGAAGGATCTGGTGGAGAAGGGTATTGCCAACAACATCAAGTCTGCCCGCAAGATGGTGGAGCGCGCTAAGCCCGAAGTGTGGGACAGCCTGGAGACCGTGATCAAGGGCCACCCCGTTCTGCTGAACCGTGCACCTACCCTGCACCGTCTGGGCATTCAGGCTTTCAACCCGGTGCTGGTGGAGGGCCGTGCAATCAAGCTGCACCCGCTGGCATGTACCGCATTCAACGCCGACTTCGACGGTGACCAGATGGCAGTGCATCTGCCTCTGGGCGAGGATGCCTGCCGTGAGGCCAAGATGCTGATGCTGGCTTCCGGCAACCTGCTGAAGCCCTCTGACGGCGCACCTGTTACCGTGCCTACGCAGGATATGATCCTGGGCAGCTACTACCTGACCACCGTTCGTGAAAATGACGAAGGCGCTGGCAAGGTGTTCCGCGATGAGAACGAAGCCCTGATGGCTTATGCAGAGCACATCGTTACCCTGCACGCACCCATCAAGGTGCGCCGCACCATGACCATTGACGGCGTGGAGCGCACCGGTCTGGTGGAAGCCACCGTCGGCCGCATCATCTTCAATAATCCTGTTCCTCAGAATCTGGGTTATATCGACCGTACTGATCCCGAGCACTGGCTGGAGTACGAGGTCAGCTTCCGCGTGACCAAGAAGACTCTGCCCGACATCATTTCCCGCTGCATGACCCGCAACGGCACCCGCAAGTGTGCAAAGATGCTGGATGCCATCAAGGCGCAGGGCTACAAGTACTCCACTCTGTCTGCAATCTCCGTCGCTGTGTGCGACGCTGTGATCCCGCCGCAGAAGCAGGAACTGATCGCTGAGGCTGACCAGCAGATCGCAAAGGTCGGCAGACTGTTCAACCGCGGCCTGATCTCCGACAACGAGCGTTACAACCAGACCATCGCCATCTGGCAGGCTACCACCGATAAGGTCTCCAAGGCTCTGGCAGACAACCTGCCCAAGGATAATGAGATCTATATGATGGCTGACTCCGGTGCTCGTGGTTCTATGAACCAGATCAAGCAGCTGGCCGGCATGCGCGGCCTGCTGGCAAACACCGCCGGCCACACCATCGAGATGCCCATTCGTGCCAACTACCGTGAAGGTCTGAATATTCTGGAATATTTCGTTTCTGCCCGTGGTGCTCGTAAGGGTCTGGCCGATACCGCTCTGCGTACCGCTGACTCCGGTTACCTGACCCGCCGCATGGTCGATGTCTCTCAGGATGTCATCGTGCGCGAGATCGACTGCGGCACCACCGACGGCCTGTGGGTGTCTGAAATCCACGAGGGCAAGGAGAAGATCGAGAGCTTCCGTGAGCGTTTGATCGGCCGCTTTGCTGTGGGCGATGTGGTCAACCCCGTCACCGGCGAGGTGATCGTGCCGGAAGGCAAGATGATCGACCTGTACGATGCAAACGAGATCGAGGCTGCTGGCATTACCAAGCTGAAGATCCGCAGCCTGCTGACCTGCCGTGCAAAGACCGGTGTCTGCGCACGCTGCTACGGTTCCGATATGGCAAACGGCGAGCCGGTCCGTCTGGGCGAGTCTGTCGGCGTTATCGCCGCAGAGTCCATCGGCGAGCCTGGTACTCAGCTGACCATGCGTACCTTCCATACCGGCGGTATCGCATCTGCTGAAGATATCACGCAGGGTCTTCCCCGTGTTGAAGAGCTGTTCGAGAGCCGCCGTCCCAAGAGCATGGCCATCATGAGCGAGATCTCTGGTGTCGTTTCTCAGGACGATACCAAGAAGAATGTCGTTATCAAGGTGACCGGCAAGGACGAGAACGGTGCCGAGGTCGTAAAGAGCTACTCCATCCCGTTCACCCAGCATTCCCGCGTGATGCCGGGTGACCGTGTGGAGAAGGGCGACATCATCACCCGTGAAGGTGTTCTGTATCCGCAGGATATTCTGGCAATCAAGGGTCTGGAGGATGTCCAGAACTACCTGATCAACGAAGTTCAGAAGGTCTACCGTCTGCAGGGCGTTGAGATCAACGATAAGCATATCGAAGTCATCGTCCGTCAGATGTGCCGCAAGGTGCGCGTGACTGATTCCGGTTCTTCCAACCTGATCGGCGGTGCACTGGCAAGCCGTCTGGAAGTGGAGAGCATCAACGCCGATCTGCAGCAGCGCATCGACGCTGGTGAAGAGGGCCTGAAGCTGGTTGAGTACCAGCAGGTGCTGCTGGGCATCACCAAGGCTGCTCTGGCAAACGACTCCTTCCTGTCCGCTGCATCCTTCCAGGAGACCACCCGCGTGCTGACCGAAGCTGCCATCAAGGGCAAGGTCGACCCGCTGGCCGGCCTGAAGGAGAACGTCATCATTGGCAAGCTGATCCCCGCAGGTACCGGTCTGCCGGAAGTCCGTGAGGATCTGAAGAACCGTGAGGCTGAGCGCGATGCTGAGGTCGCTGCTGAACTGGCAGCTGCTGCACAGTAAGCAAAGCTCCTTCTTCTGAAATAAAACAATGGACCGCTCTGTGGGCATCCGCCTGCAGGGCGGTTTTTATATGCCCGGAAAAGCGGAAACAGGGGAGAAAACCGTGCGTTTTGCGTCGAAAAAATGCTGAAAGAAAAAATCTGGAATAAATGCAAAAAACTTTGCAAAAACTGTTGACATCCGCCTGTAAAGCGAGTATTATATAACTGTTGCGCATCCCTCATGGGGATAGTGCGGCAAAAAAGTCGGAAAAAGTCCGATGTGCATTATTAAGAAAGGAGAAACAAAATGCCTACTTTTAACCAGCTTGTACGCAAGGGCCGTCAGGTTCTGGCTACCAAGAGCACCGCTCCCGCACTGCTGAAGAGCTACAATTCTCAGAAGAAACAGTATTCTGATCTGAACAGCCCCCAGAAGCGTGGTGTCTGCACTGCTGTTCGTACCATGACCCCCAAGAAGCCCAACTCTGCTCTGCGTAAGGTTGCTCGTGTCCGCCTCACGAATGGTATCGAGGTCACCTCTTACATTCCCGGTATCGGCCATAACCTGCAGGAGCACTCCGTCGTGCTGATCCGTGGCGGTCGTGTTAAGGACCTGCCCGGTGTGCGTTACCACATCATCCGTGGTACCCTGGATACTCAGGGTGTGGCAGGCCGTAATCAGGCCCGCTCCAAGTACGGCGCAAAGCGTCCTAAGGCCGGTGCTGCAAAGAAGTAATTGAGGACAACCGCCATAAACGGCTTTCCATTATATAAATAACAAGTCCGCTTGCAAAGCGGAGGGCAACAGTTTATGTAAAGGTCAGCTCTTTGTGACACAACGGGAGTTTTATTACTTTCGAGTACCGATGATATCATTCTGTGAAGGAGGGAAGAAAGATGCCTAGAAGAGGTAACATTGCTAAGCGCGATGTCTTAGCTGATCCTATTTACAATTCCAAGATGGTCACTCGTCTGGTCAACAGCGTTATGCTGGATGGCAAGAAGGGCGTCGCTCAGAAGATCGTTTACGAAGCTTTCTCCATGATTCAGGAGAAGACCGGCAACGATCCTCTGGAGACTTTCGAGAAGGCGATGGAGAACATCATGCCCAGCCTCGAGTGCAAGACCCGCCGCGTTGGCGGTGCTAACTACCAGGTTCCTCTGGAAGTCAGCCCGGCTCGCCGCGAGACCCTGGGTCTGCGCTGGCTGACTGCCTACAGCCGCAGCCGTGGTGAGAAGACCATGGCTCAGCGTCTGGCTGCTGAAATCATGGATGCTGCCAACAACACTGGTAACGCCGTGAAGAAGCGTGAGGATACTCACAAGATGGCAGAGGCTAACAAGGCTTTCGCTCATTTCCGTTATTGATCTGTTCTGTAGGAGGTTAATTTCATGGCTACACCCAGAGAAGTTTCTCTTCAGATGACGAGAAATATCGGCATTATGGCCCACATTGATGCTGGTAAAACTACTACTACCGAGCGTATTCTGTACTACACCGGTATCAACCACAAGATCGGCGAAGTTCATGATGGCGGCGCTACCATGGACTGGATGGTTCAGGAGCAGGAGCGTGGTATCACCATCACTTCCGCTGCTACCACCTGCTACTGGAGCCACTCTGAGACCCAGAAGGATCCGGTTGCATTCAAGAAGAACCGTCACCGCATCAACATCATCGACACCCCGGGCCACGTGGACTTCACTGTTGAGGTCCAGCGTTCCCTGCGCGTGCTGGACGGTTCTGTGACCGTTCTGGCTGCAAAGGGCGGTGTTGAGCCGCAGTCTGAGACCGTCTGGCGTCAGGCTGACGAGTACAAGGTTCCCCGTATGGTGTACGTTAACAAGATGGACACCATGGGTGCCGACTTCTTCCGCTGCATCAAGATGCTGCACGATCGTCTGCACGCAAACGGCGTGGCAATCCAGCTGCCTATCGGTCAGGAAGATACCTTCCGCGGTATCGTTGACCTGGTCGATATGAACGCTGAGGTCTACTATGACGACATGGGCAACGACATGCGTACCGAGCCCATTCCTGAGGATATGCGTGAGCAGGCTGAGGAGTATCACAACATCCTGATCGAGGCTGTTGCTGAGAACGACGAAGAGCTCATGGAAAAGTACCTCGAGGGCGAGGAGATCACCCGTGCCGAGCTGAAGGCTGCGATCCGCAAGGAGACCATCGCTAACACGCTGGTTCCCGTTGTCTGCGGTTCTTCTTACAAGAACCGTGGTGTCCAGAAGCTGCTGGACGCTATCGTTGACTATATGCCCGCTCCTACCGATGTCCCTGACATCAAGGGCGTGAATCCCGAGACTGAGGAAGAGGAGACCCGTCCGTCTTCTGACGACGCTCCCTTCGCAGCTCTGGCCTTCAAGATCGCTACCGACCCGTTCGTTGGTAAGCTGGCATACTTCCGTGTTTACTCCGGTAAGGTTGAGGCAGGTACCACTGTCTACAACTCCGTGAAGGACAGCAAGGAGCGTATGGGCCGCATCCTGCAGATGCATTCTAACCACCGCAAGGATATCGACTGCTGCTACGCAGGTGATATCGCTGCTGTTGTCGGTCTGAAGAACACCACTACCGGTGACACTCTGTGTGATGAGAATCATCCCATCATTTTGGAGTCCATGAAGTTCCCCGAGCCTGTTATCCGCGTTGCCATCGAGCCCAAGACCAAGGCCGGCAACGAGAAGATGGGCATCGCGCTGGCAAAGCTGGCCGAAGAGGATCCGACCTTCAAGACCTACACTGACGAAGAGACCGGTCAGACCATCATCGCCGGTATGGGCGAGCTGCACCTGGAGATCATCGTTGACCGTCTGCTGCGTGAGTTCAAGGTTGAAGCAAACGTGGGTGCACCTCAGGTTGCTTACCGTGAGACCATCCGCAAAGAGGCCAACCAGGAGACCAAGTACGCACGTCAGTCCGGTGGTAAGGGCCAGTACGGTCATGTTAAGATCAAGATCGAGCCCAACGAGCCCGGCAAGGGTTACGAGTTCGTCAACGCCATCGTTGGCGGTGCCATCCCGAAGGAATACATCCCGGCTATCGACAACGGTATCCAGGGTGCTATGAAGTCCGGTGTTCTGGCTGGCTATCCTGTCGTTGATGTCAAGGTTACCCTGTGGGATGGTTCTTATCATGAGGTCGACTCCTCTGAAATGGCCTTCTCCATTGCTGGTTCTATGGCGTTCAAGGATGCTATGCGCAAGGCTGATCCTATCATCACTGAGCCTATCATGAAGGTTGCAGTTATCGTTCCCGATGAGTATCTGGGCGATGTTATCGGCGACCTGAATGCACGCCGTGGTCAGATCCAGGGCATGGAAGCTATGGCTGGTACTCAGCGCGTCAATGCATTTGTGCCTCTGGCTCAGATGTTCGGCTACGCTACCGACCTGCGCTCCAAGACTCAGGGCCGTGGCCAGTATGTCATGGAGCCGTCTCACTACGAGCCGGTGCCCAAGAACATTGCTGACCAGATCATTGCTGGCCGCACCAAGGGCTGATCGCCTTAAATTTAAAGTGAATTTTGCCGGGGTAGTGTAGCCTCGGCAAAATTTCCTGTAAAAGCACTTGATTTTACAGGGCAAATTTAGTAGAATAGCCTTGCAATGCAATGTCTGCATCTTGCAGGGTTGTTGTAACCAAATATCAAAACCTAAATTAAGGGAGGATATTCCAATGGCTGAAAAGGCAAAGTTCGACCGTTCTAAGCCGCATGTGAACATCGGCACCATCGGTCACGTTGACCACGGCAAGACCACTCTGACCGCCGCTATCACCAAGTACCTGGCTCTGAAGGGCGACGCAGACTTCATGGATTATGCCAACATCGATAAGGCTCCTGAGGAGCGTGCTCGTGGTATCACGATCAACTCCGCTCACGTTGAGTATCAGACCGACGCTCGTCACTATGCTCACGTTGACTGCCCGGGCCATGCTGACTACGTCAAGAACATGATCACTGGTGCTGCTCAGATGGACGGCGCTATCCTGGTCGTTGCTGCTACCGATGGTCCCATGCCCCAGACCCGTGAGCACATCCTGCTGGCTCGTCAGGTCGGCGTGCCCTATATCGTTGTGTTCATGAACAAGTGCGATATGGTCGACGACGAAGAGCTGCTGGATCTGGTCGAGATGGAGATCCGTGAGCTGCTGACCGAGTACGACTTCCCCGGCGACGACACCCCGATCATTCGTGGTTCCGCTCTGAAGGCTCTGGAGTCTACCTCCACTGATCCCAATGCTCCCGAGTATGCTTGCATCAAGGAGCTGATGGACGCTGTTGACACCTATATCCCCAACCCCGATCGTGAGGAAGACAAGCCCTTCCTGATGCCCATCGAGGATGTCATGACCATTTCTGGCCGTGGTACTGTTGCAACCGGTCGTGTTGAGCGTGGTATTGCTAAGGTTGGCGATGCTATGGAGATCGTCGGCATCAAGCCCGATCGTCTGAGCACCACCATCACCGGTCTGGAGATGTTCCGTAAGTCTCTGGACTTCGCTGAGGCTGGCGATAACATCGGCGCTCTGCTGCGTGGTGTTGATCGTACCCAGATCGAGCGTGGTCAGGTTCTGGCTAAGCCCGGTTCCGTGCACCCCCACAAGACCTTCGAGTCTCAGGTGTACGTTCTGACCAAGGACGAAGGCGGCCGTCACACCCCGTTCTTCTCCAACTATCGTCCTCAGTTCTACTTCCGCACCACCGACGTGACCGGTATCATCACTCTGCCCGAAGGCACTGAGATGTGCATGCCCGGCGATAACGTCATGATGCACGTTGAGCTGCTGACCCCTGTTGCTATGGAAGAGGGCCTGCGTTTCGCTATCCGTGAGGGTGGCCGTACCGTTGGTTCTGGCGTTGTTGGCAAGATCATTGAGTGATTTTGACCCTTCGCGCCTTTCCTAAGGCTAAAGGTTAAACTTACGAGAGACCTTCCCATTCCGGAGAGTGGGAAGGTCTCTTTTTGCTTTAGATCTTCTGTCCGTAAGGGCAGGGGATTTTTTTTGCAGCATGTCACAACTCTTTGTTTACAAAACAAGGTTGTTCTGGTATGCTGAAAAAGGAAATGCTGGAAAAGTCCTATCGGCTGGTGCTGAGGGGATTCAGCAAAAAGAAGCAGCGAGAACTTCTGGAAGGTGTGAAGAGTAATGCCGTTTGATTATAAGAAAGAGCACAGGGAATTTTATCTCCCACCGAAAAAACCGCATCTGATTACGATACCGCGTATGAATTTTGTGGCAGTGCACGGCAAGGGCGACCCGAATGCTCCGGGTGGAGCCTATCAGGAGGCTATGGGAGTGCTGTACGGCATTGCTTTCACCATCAAAATGAGCTATAAGGGCAGCCACAAGATGGACGGCTATTTTGAATATGTGGTTCCACCGTTGGAGGGCTTGTGGCATCAGAAGGGCGTGGATGGCGTTGACTATGCACATAAAGAAACATTTGAGTGGACATCCATGATCCGACTGCCAGAATTCGTGACGCCGGAAGCGTTTGATTGGGCCGTACAGGAAGCAACGGCAAAAAAGGAAAAGGATTTTTCCAAGGCGGAATTCCTGACCTATGACGAGGGACTTTGCGTTCAGTGCCTGCATATCGGCCCTTATGATGAAGAACCGAAAACGCTGGCGCAGATGGATGCCTTTGCCGTAGAGCAGGGGTATAGGCTTGATTTTTCAGAGACACGCTTCCACCACGAGATTTATCTGAGTGATCCTCGCCGCGCTGCACCGGGAACACTGAAAACGGTGTTGCGGCATCCCATACGTGAAAAATAAAAACAGGAAAATTCACAAATGATGTCGCTTTTATTTGGCAAATGTGCTATACTGATTTTATCTGTAGAAACACATTGAATGGATAAGGGAGGAGAGAACTTCATGCAGCATGAAACTGTCATCGTGCTGGACTTTGGCGGCCAGTACAATCAGCTGATCGCGCGCCGCGTCCGCGAGAACAATGTCTACTGTGAAATCTATTCCTATAAAACCGATCTGTCGGTTATCAAGGCAAAGAACCCCAAGGGTATCATCTTTACCGGTGGCCCCAACAGCGTTTATCTGGAGGATTCCCCCACGATCGACCCTGAGATCTTCAACTGGGGTGTTCCTGTGCTGGGCATCTGTTACGGCAGCCAGCTGATGATGCATCTGCTGGGCGGCCATGTCTGCCGCGCACCGGAGCGCGAGTACGGCAAGACTGAGGTGTTCGTGGACACGAACAGCAAGATGTTCACCGATGTGCAGCCCTCCACCATTTGCTGGATGAGCCACAACGACTATATTGAGCAGGCAGCGCCCGGCTTTAAGATCACTGCTCACACGGTCAACTGCCCGGTTGCTGCGGCAGAGAACGCCGAGAAGGGCCTGTACGCGGTCCAGTTCCATCCGGAAGTGCTGCACACTGCGGAAGGCAAGAAGATGCTGCGCAACTTCGTGTACAACGTCTGCGGCTGCACCGGCGACTGGAAGATGGACTCCTTTGTGGAAAACAACGTCAAGGCCCTGCGTGAGCGCATCGGCGATGGCAAGGTGCTGTGCGCCTTGTCCGGTGGCGTGGATTCCTCCGTTCTGGCAGCTATGCTGGCTAAGGCCATCGGCAAGCAGCTGACCTGCGTGTTCGTGGATCACGGTCTGCTGCGTAAGAACGAGAAGGAAGAGGTCTGCTCTGTATTCGGCCCGGGCAATGCCAACGGCTTTGATATCAACTTTATCTGTGTGGATGCCCGCGAACGCTACTTTGCAAAGCTGGCTGGTGTCACCGAGCCGGAGCGCAAGCGCAAGATCATCGGCGAAGAGTTCATCCGTGTGTTTGAAGAACAGGCCAAGAAGATCGGCAAGGTGGATTTCCTGGCACAGGGTACCATTTATCCGGATGTCGTTGAGAGCGGTCTGGGCGGTGAGTCCACTGTTATCAAGAGCCACCACAACGTCGGCGGTCTGCCCGACACCGTGGACTTCAAGGAGTTGGTGGAGCCGCTGCGCAACCTGTTCAAAGACGAGGTGCGTCAGGCTGGCCGTGAGCTGGGCCTGCCCGAATATCTGGTCAGCCGTCAGCCGTTCCCCGGCCCGGGTCTTGGCATCCGCATCATCGGTGAGGTGACCCCGGAGAAGGTGGCTATCGTGCAGGATGCCGACGCGATCTGGCGTGAGGAAATCGCAAAGGCAGGTCTGGATAAGGAAATCAGCCAGTACTATGCTGCCTTGACCAACATGCACAGTGTGGGCGTCATGGGCGACGAGCGCACCTATGATTACGCTGTGGCGCTGCGTGCTGTGACCACCACCGACTTCATGACCGCGGAGAGCTATAATATGCCCTGGGATGTTCTGGGCACTGTCACCAGCCGCATCGTCAATGAGGTCAAGCATGTGAACCGCGTGTTCTATGATTGCACCGGTAAGCCGCCGGCAACCATTGAGCTCGAATAATGGAATATCTAAAAAATAAACGTGTCTACGATTGAAAAAATGAGCAAAAATCGACTTCTGACATCATTTTGACATCATCTGTGGCAAAAAGCACCTGCTGGATGTGCCGGAAATGGTAGCGCGGTTTATTATCGGAGAATAATTTGAAAGCCCCGGAAAGTAACGAGAAATCGAAACTTTCTGGGGCTTTTGTGACATCGTGACATCAAAAAACGAGCTGTGACATCATTTGTTTTCGGCTTAGACGAGTGGCATCAAATCGGATTCATCCTTGGAGGAAGAGGAAGTACTGAGAGTTTCCAGCCTTGACACGAGTTCCTGCTGCTTATTTTCCATTCGTGAACATGGCTCAAAGGGATAACCACAAAAATATAAACCTTTTATGAAATCCTCTTGACAAAGTGGGAACGGGCAGTATAATAAAAATGAACATTGTTCATATTGAGGGTGACCACATGAATACAATCGTAACCTCCAAGGAAGATATCTTAAAAAACAGCCGTGAGCTTATCCGGGAAAAGGGCTGGGCGGCGGTCAGTATCCGTTCTGTCGCCTCGGCATGCGGGGTCTCGGTCGGCTCGATCTACAACTATTATGACTCCAAGGCTGAGCTTATCAGCGCCACGGTCGAGAGCGTCTGGTGCGAAATTTTCCACCGCCCGCAGGACGAGGCTGTATTTCAGGATGTGCAGACCTGTGTCAAATGGATGTACGAGCGCATGGCCTACGGCTGTGAGCAGTATCCTGGATTCTTCACACTGCACTCTCTCGGCTTTATGCAGGAGGACAAGGCCGATGGCAAACGGCACATGCAGCAAATCTGGCACCATATCTTAAATGGTCTGTGTACGGTGCTGCAACAGGATACCAAAATCCGTCCGGACGCTTTTAACGCGCAATTCACCGTTGAAAAATTTGCCGATGTTCTATTTTCGCTGATGCTGTCTGCCTTGCTGCGGCAGGACTACGACCCCGCCGCTGTGCTGGAAATCGTGCGCAGAACCTTATATTGACTGCATTTTCTTCCCACACTGCTGTGGGAATTTTATAATGTCCAAAATGAACACTGTTCACTCAAGGGAGACACTCCTAGGAAAGTTCATCGCAATATCCTGTTGCTGCTCGCCTGTCTTGTGTGGAGGAATGCAAGCTTCAACATCCTGCGTTTTGGATGCAACTTTGCCGAGCAAGCCCTTGATGACCGTAAAAACGAAGTCGGCCCTGCAAAAAATGCAGTGTTACAATCAATTTAATCTATCAACAAGGAGCAATCAACTATGCAAGCAATCGTAGAACCTGTTTTTGATGCTGTGTATCTGGTATCCGTCATCACCATCGGTATCCTGATGATTCGTGGCTGCAAGGGCAGCCACCAGTTCAAGCTGTTCGGCCTGATGGCTGTCGTTCTGGGTGCCGGCGACTCGTTCCATCTGATTCCCCGTGCTCTGGCTCTATGCACCACGGGCTTTGAAAACTTTACCGTCCCCCTGGGTCTGGGTAAGTGGATCACCTCTGTGACAATGACTGTCTTTTATGTGCTGCTGTACTATGTATGGCGTGAGCGCTACCGGGTCAAGGGCAACAATGGCCTGACTGCCGCCATCTACGGTCTGGCTGCCGTGCGTGTTATCCTGTGCATGATGCCGCAGAACCAGTGGCTGAGCGCCGAATCCCCGCTGTCCTGGGGCATTTACCGTAACATTCCTTTTGCACTGATGGGCCTGCTGATCATCGTGCTGTTCTACCGCAGCGCCAAGGAGCATAACGACGCGGCTTTCCGCTGGATGTGGCTGACCATCGTGCTGAGCTTCGGTTTCTACATTCCCGTTGTTCTTTGGGCCAATACCGTCCCCATGATCGGTATGCTGATGATCCCCAAGACCTGCGCCTATGTGTGGACCGTTCTCATCGGCTATTCTGCTATGAAGAAGGAATGTAAGTGATTTGTTCACAGCACCGATTTATTAAATAAATTGCTTCGTAAAGATCCAAGCTTACCGAACCGGAATGATCTTACTTGATAAAACTGGATCAGGTAAACTTGTAAGCCCCCTGCCGGTGATGAACTGGCAGGGGGCTTTTTATGTGTGTACGGGTAGTTTAACAGAATACTTGATGTTCGCCGCGATTACGATGCATCCAGCAATTCGTCCGGGTCCTCAATGGCTTCTTCGATGGTCTCTTCCTCAGGAGTGGGTTCATCGACATCGGACGGAGCAAACAGGTCACGGATGAAGTCGCGCAGGAGGACGAGGCTGTTGTCAAGGTCGGCATCCTCGTTCAGCAGCTGCTGGATCATATCCGGCTTATCGGTGATCAAGTCGTCCACGCCGATGCTCAGCAGTTCGCTGGCATCCTCTTCGCGGTTGACGGTCCATGCGGAGATCGTCTTGCTGCGCTTATGGATCTGCTGCACCATACCGGAGGTGATAAAGGTGGACTGTACGCTGAAGAAATCTGCGGCAGGCAGATCGTAATAACTGCCCACGCCCAGTGCAAGGATATAGCCGGTCCGGATCTCCGGTGCCAGCTCCTTGACCTTGCAGAGGGTTTCATAACTCTGCGAGGTGATGGTGCAGTCCTGCGCAAAGCCTTTTTCGCGGATGATGCGGATGGTTTCCGCTTCCAGTTCCGGGGTGGCGGCATTGGGCTTGATCTCAATGTTCAGCTGGATCTTACCTTTGCACAGGTCCAGCACTTCTTCCAGTGTGGGAACTTTGGCACCAGTGTACTTCTGGCCGAACCAGCGCCCGGCATCCAGCTTACGAACCTCGTTATAGGTCAGGTCGTAGATGTTCTCGTTGCGGCCGGTGCAGCGGCGCAGGCTGGTATCGTGGGTCACCATGACCACGCCGTCCCTGGTCATCTGCACATCCAGCTCGGCCCACTCGCAGCCCTGATCGATGGCCAGCTGAAAAGCGGGCAGGGTGTTTTCCGGTGCGACAGCGGAGTAGCCGCGGTGCGCGGTGACTACCGGCGCAACGCCGCCCAGCATGGAGAGCAGCTCGTCGTCTCTGGGCAGGGCAAGGTAACAGAATGCCAGCGCAAAGGTGAGCAGAGTAGCACCCGCAACCGATGCACCCAGAAGCAGCCTGCCGGTGGAACGGTGATGCTTTCCGCTCTGGACCGGCTCCGGCTCAAAGGGGAGAGACTCCCGCAGGCGGCAGTGCAGCATGGCGAGGATCGTGCACTGCGCCATGGTGATGGCGCAGTCGATCAGGAACTGGAAGAAAGGCATCTCAATGGCCAGCGCCGCGCGGGACAGTGCAAACATGGCCTGTGTGCTCTGCAGCCCGACCGCAATGATGATGCCGTACAGCGGCACGGCAACCGCTGCCGTCAGCAGCAGGGAACGCAGGACGACCGAGAGGTTCCAGCGCAGCAGCAAAAGAAAAGCACGGAAGACGCGCCTGCGGATGCAGCAAAAGCTTTCCTTTACCGACTGCCACAGGCTTTTGCGCTCCAGCACGAACAGCGGCAGCACCAGCACCCAGCTGACACAGAGGAACAGCAGGGCAGCACCGGCAGCCAGATAGAGCAGGTAATACCGGCTGTTTGCCCGGATGACACCTATGATGTATTCCGGCACGGCAAGCTGCGTGATATAGTTACAGGCGAGGAAAAAATTGGTGAACGGGATCAGCACGGCACTGTAGACCAGAACGAGCCAGTTCTGCGGCAGGAATGCGTGGCGGATATCTGCAAGAGAGGTGCGCAGCAGGGCAGGCAGGCGGATCGTTTCGCCCTTGCGGGCAAGATCCAGCCCATGCAGCAGGACGGAAAACTCATACAGCGCCCAGAACGCGGTCAGGATGGCAATGAGCGTGATGCACAGGATGATCGCGGGGGAGGAAAAGATATCGGAAGCATTGTTATTGCTCAGGTAGTGCATGGGTGCGAACCGCAGTGTGAGCGACCAGAGCTGCTGCATCAGGGGGACGAACAGCAGGTTCGTTGCAGCCTTATACAGGACGATGACCGCGAGCAGGGGGATCTCGGCGCGGCGGATGATAGCCCGGGCGGAGTGCTTCATGGAGTTGTAGGTTTCGTTGGAGGCGCGGAGCGAAGTGAGCAGATTTTTCAATTTGACATGGCCTTCCTTTTATATTCTGCAAAATGACCCGCCCCGAAGCTTCCCGGCGGGCTGTTCTGCGAAAAAAATTTACATATTAAATATAGTGTAACATAACTTCTTATAAAATAAAATGCAGCAGGGACAGACAGAATCCACAAAATTGAAAGAGAATTTTTGGCAGCTGAGTATGCGGCGCAAAATGCCCGCAAAAAGGCGAGAAAGCGGAGGAACGATGAATCGTTAAAAAATTGTAGAACTTTGCCGACAGATGTTGATTCGCATGGACTTTTATAGAATCTCTTGCATTTTTATGGAAAATTCAGTATAATAAAACTAATTTTGAAAGCTCACACAGACAACCAGGAGGTCTTATCATGGCTTCAAAGATCAATAAGGGAGAAATCCTCGCCAAGTTTTTTGATGACGGGGAATACACTGCACTGTTTGCTGACGGTGCAGTGAGCGCTGCCTGCGGCTATGCGGCAGGTCAGCAGGCTTACGCTGTTTACCAGAACGGCGAAGCTGTTACCGTAAAGGATGTTGAAAAGAACATCAAGGTTCTGGAGATGGCAGCTCAGACTGGCTGCCCGGTCGTCACCTTCTACAACTCCGTTGGCGCAAAGCTGGCTGAGGGTCTGGACGTGCTGACCGCCAGCGCAAAGCTGAATGCGCAGATCGCAAAGGTTTCCGGCGTGATCCCGCAGGTGGCTGTTGTTCTGGGTGTCTGCGGCGGCACCAGCGCACTGAGCGCTGCCAATGCAGATGTCTGCATCATGGCTGAGGGCGCAGAGCTGTTCTTCACCGCTCCGTTCACCTCTGCTGCCAAGGGCGACAAGGTGGCCGATGCCGGCACCGCAGCCGCCGCTGCAAAGGCTGGCGTGGCCGCCATTGTGGCACCCACTGCTGAGGAAGCTGCCGAGAAGGCTGCTCACATCGTGGGCCTGCTGCCGGCCAACAACCTGACCGGCCCTGCGATCTTTGAGTTCGAGCAGCCCACTGCTGCTCTGGCTGCCGGTGCAGAGCCTGCAAAGGCTGCTGCTGCCGTGGTCGATAAGGACAGCGCTGTGGAGCTGTATGCAGGCTTTGGCAAGTCTGTTTACACTGCATTTGCCACCGTGGGCGGCAACGCCGTGGGCGTTGTGGCCACCGGCAAGACCCTGTGCCACAACTGCGTGGCCAAGGCTTCCCGCTTTGTGCGCCTGTGCGATGCCTTCAGCGTGCCGGTGATCACCATTGTGGATACCGAGGGCTTTGTGCCCAGCGCGACCGATGACATTGCAGGCGGCATCCGTGAGGCTGCCCGTCTGGCTGCTACCTATGCCGACGCTACCACCGCAAAGGTGGCTGTGCTGGCTGGCAAGGCCGTCGGCCCTGTTTACACCGCTCTGGCTGCTGCCGATCTGCGCATTGCCGTGGCTGGCTGCACCGTCAGCGCACTGGAACCCAGCGCAGCGGTCAGCGTCCTGTACAAGGAAGAGATCGATGCTTCCGACAACATCATTGCAGCCACCAACGCAAAGGCTGCTGCTTACACCGCCGAGGTGTGCAGCGCAGCAAATGCAGTTGCCTGCGGCGCTGCTGACCTGACCTGCGATGCAGCCAATGTGCGTGCAAGCGTTGTTGCCGCACTGGAACTGCTGAGCACCAAGCGTGCTGCCCGCCTGCCCAAGAAGCACGGCAACATGGCTCTGTAATCGTCTGTATAAATCTTTTTGATACGATTTTGATTTGGAGGATCCTTCCATGAAGTACTACAATATTACCGTCAATGGCGTTGCTTACAGCGTCTCCGTGGAGGAGACTGCCGCTGGTGCTGCTCCGGTTGCTGCTGCAGCTCCTGCCGCACCCGCTGCTCCTAAGGCTGCTCCGGCTCCCGCTGCTGCTCCCAAGGCTGCTGCAGGCGCTGCTGGTGCCGTTGCCGTCAAGGCTCCCATGCCCGGCAACATTCTGGATGTCAAGGTCAAGGCCGGTGCATCCGTGAAGGCTGGCGACGTGCTGGTGATCCTGGAGGCCATGAAGATGGAGAACGAGATCGTTGCTCCGCAGGATGGCACTGTGGCTTCCATCAACGTCAACAAGGGCGACACCGTCAACTCCGGTGACGTTCTGGTTTCCATGAACTAAGGGAGAGGTGACAATCATGGCCAAAAAGCCGATCAAGGTTACTGAGGTCGTCCTGCGCGATGCCCACCAGTCTCTGCTGGCCACCCGCATGACCATGGATGAGATGCGTCCCATCCTGCCGGAAATGGATAAGATCAACTACTTCTCCGTGGAGTGCTGGGGCGGCGCTACGTTCGACAGCTGCATCCGCTTTCTGGACGAAGACCCGTGGGAGCGCCTGCGCATCCTGCGCAAAGAGCTGCCCCACCAGAAGCTGCAGATGCTGTTCCGCGGCCAGAATATGCTGGGCTACCGCCCCTACGCAGACGATGCCGTTGAGTACTTTGTGCAGAAGTCTGTTGCAAACGGCATCGACGTGATCCGTATTTTCGATGCACTGAACGATCCGCGCAACCTGCAGACCGCCATCAAGGCAGCCAACAAGGAAGGCGCTCATGTGCAGGGCTGCATCAGCTACACCCTCAGCCCCGTGCACAACAACGAGTACTTTGCAGCCTACGCCAAGACCCTGGAGGAGATGGGCGCAAACTCCATCTGCATCAAGGATATGGCCGGTCTGCTGACCCCCTATACCTGCTACGATCTGGTGAAGAAGCTGAAGGAGACCGTCAGCATCCCTGTTGACATCCACAGCCACTACACCGCAGGTCTGGCTTCCATGTCCATCCTGAAGGGCATCGAGGCAGGTGCCGACATCATCGATACCGCCATGAGCCCCCTGAGCCTGGGCACCAGCCACATGCCCACCGAGAGTCTGGTCGCTGCCCTGCAGGGCACCGATTACGACACCGGTCTGGATCTGAAGCAGCTGAACGTTGTGCGCGCATACTTTGCAAAGCTGCGCGAGAAGTACATTGCCAACGGTCAGATCAGCCCGAAGAGCCTCGGCGTGGATGCAAACACCCTGCTGTATCAGGTGCCGGGCGGCATGTTCTCCAACATGCTCAAGCAGCTGAAGGATGCCGGCAAGGAAGATAAGCTGGACGAAGTGCTGGCAGAGATCCCCCGCGTCCGCGAGGATGCAGGCTATCCGCCGCTGGTCACCCCCACCAGCCAGATCGTTGGTACGCAGGCTGTGTTCAACGTGATCCTGGGTGAGCGCTACAAGATGGTCACCAAGGAGTTCAAGGGTCTGGTCCACGGTGATTACGGCAAGACTCCCGCTCCCATCAAGCCCGAGTTCACCAAGAAGATCCTGGGCGACGAGCAGCCCATTACCTGCCGCTTTGCTGATACTCTGGCTCCTGAGATGGACAAGCTGAAGGCAGAAGCTGCCAAGTGGGCAACGCAGGAAGAGGATGTGCTGACCTACGCAATGTTCCCGCAGGTGGCACCCAAGTTCTTTGAAAAGCGCAATGCCAAGAAGCAGGGCGTGGACGGCGACCATGTGGACTACACCAATCAGTCTCATCCCGTCTGATCTTTCATAACGGATTCAGGAGCTTCCCGCTTTTGCGGCGGGAGGCTCCTTTTGTGTTTTGCACCGGATCTGGCCCCAAAAATGGGCGGCGGCTCATTGACATGAAAATCCATCCATTTTATAATGAATCAAAATGGATGCAGCCGACACCCGGGCATCCCCGGAAAAAGAAGAGGTGATCTGCATGAGAAGCATCACGGCACAGCGCCTTGCGGAATTTACAGAGCAGGATTATGAATTTACCTTCGGCATCACCCGGAAGGAATTTGCCCAGATGCTGGAAGCACTGAATGCGGCTTATTGCAAGGAGCACCGGCGCAGGCCGCATTTTACCAAGATCACAATGCAGGATAAGCTGGTGCTGACTTTGCTCTACCGCCGCGAGTACCGCAGCATGGAGAACATTGCGGCAGAATACGGTGTCTCCCGCGATACCATTGCGGACAATATCCACTGGGTGGAGCGCGCACTGCTGAACGCAAATCTGCTGCAGAACAGCGTGACCTGCGTATATAAAACCAACTGAAACTGGCTCTGATACAGGATCGGAAGATTTTGTATCAGAGCTTTTTTGCTTTGCACCGTGTATTGCGGCCGGTTTTGGCGGCGGCACGCAACAGTGCACCTTGAATTTTGGGCCGAAGAATAGTAAAATGAAACTATATGTATCGTAACATGGGTTTGTGTACCCAAAGGCGGATACGTATACCGAAACTTGTAAGCTGAAACACTGAAAATGTAAGAACAGGAGAGCGTTATGATCTTAAGCATGACCGGCTTTGGCCGGGGGACTGCTGTGCGCAATGGCCGTGAGATCACGGTGGAGCTGCGCAGCGTGAATTCCCGCTACTTTGAGTATTCTTCGCGCATCCCGCGCACCTGCAGCTATCTGGACAGCCGCCTGAAAAAGCAGCTCAACGAGCGCATCACCCGCGGCAAGGTGGAGCTGAGCATGACCGTGCAGAATGTGGACGCTGCCGATACGGTGGTGGCCGTCAACATGGAGCTGGCACGCAGCTACCAGCAGGCCATGCGGGATATTTCGGAACAGCTGGGTGTCAAGAACGATATCTCTGCGGGCGTGCTGACCCGCTTCCCGGATGTGCTCACCACCCGCCACGCGGATGTGGACGAGGAACAGCTGTGGGAAGATGTTTCTGCCGTTACCGCACAGGCGCTGGACCGCTTTGTGGAGATGCGCGCCGTCGAGGGTGCCAAGATGAAGGCAGACGTGGAAAACCGCCTGAACTTCCTCGAGGAGTGCGTGGGCAGGGTGGAGACTTTGAGCGCAGGCCGCGTGGAAGCCTACACCAACCGCCTGTACGAGAAGCTCAAGGTCATTCTGGAGGACCGCGATATCGACGATGCCCGCGTGCTGACTGAGGCCGCTATTTTTGGCGATAAGACCGCTGTGGATGAAGAGACGGTGCGCCTGCGCAGCCACATTGCGCAGTACCGCGATATCCTCAAGCTGGACGAGCCGGTGGGCCGCAAGCTGGACTTTTTGACGCAGGAGCTGAACCGCGAGACCAATACCATCGGCTCCAAGTGTCAGGATCTGGATATCACCCGCATCGTGGTGGATATGAAGGCGGAGATCGAAAAGATCCGCGAACAGATCCAGAATCTGGAGTGATACAGAAAATTCGGAGGGGTTTATGAAGCTCATCAACATCGGGTTTGGCAATATGGTCAGTGCAGGCCGTGTGGTGGCAGTGGTCAGCCCGGATTCCGCCCCGGTCAAGCGCCTTGTAAAGGAAGCGCGGGAGCGCGGAATGCTGATCGATGCATCCTATGGCCGCAGCACCCGTGCAGTGCTTATCATGGACTCCGATCATGTGGTGCTCTCGGCGCTTCAGCCGGAAACGGTGGCCAACCGTGCGGCAGGGCAGGAGGGCAAAACACCAGCAGAGGAGGAACAGACCCATGGCGAACGATAAATATTTGTTTGTGGTCTCCGGCGCGGCCGGTACCGGCAAGGACAGCGTGGTGAAGGCACTGCGCGAAGCACACCCGGAGATCGAAAAGACTGTTTCCGCCACCACCCGCGCACCGCGTCCCGGTGAGCAGGAGGGCGTGGATTATTATTACCGCACCCGGGAGCAGTTCCAGCAGCTGATCGAGAACGATCAGGTGGTGGAGCACAACTTCTACAACGGCAACTACTACGGTACCCTGCGCGAGGAAGTGGACAAGCGCCTTGCAGCCCGGAAGGTGGTCGTTCTGGTCATCGATGTGCACGGCGCAGCGAACATCCGCCGCATGTTCCCAGGCGCGACCACCGTGTTCCTGCTGCCGCCGTCGGTGGAGGAGCTGGAGCGCCGTCTGCGCGGACGCGGCACCGAGACCGAGGACAGCATTCAGGAACGTCTTGCCACCGCCCGACAGGAGCTGGCCCAGCAGGATAAATTCACCCTGAAGCTGGTTAACGACCAGGTCGATACCTGCGCCGATGCACTGTATCAGGCCATCTGCCAGCGCATTGGTGCCGCAGAATAACATTTTGAAGGAGCTGGACGAATGCCCAAAACGGTAGGCGTTGCCGTCAGCAATGCGACCTTCCACTTTGATAAGCTTTATACCTATGCCGTCATGCCGGATCAGCAGAATGCGGTAAAACTTGGCAGCATGGTGCTGGTGCCCTTTGGCCGCGGCAGCCGCGCCCGCATGGGCGTGGTGCTGGCCTGCGATGCCGAACCGGAAAGCACGAAGCTGAAATATCTTTTCGACGTGGCCCCGGCATCCGCCTGTCTGACCCCGGAACTGCTGCGGCTGGTGCATTTTCTGAAGGAGCGCACCTTCTGCACCTATTACGAGGCGGTCAAGGCGGTCATTCCCTATGGTGCACAGTACAAGCCTGCCGTGGCGGCAGACGGCGTAACGCCGGTGCTGCAAAAGCAGCTCACCCGCCACACCGAGAACTCCTACCGCCTTGTGGGCGGGCTGCCGCCAAAACCGAAGCCGACAGCCAAGCAATTGGCGGCAGTGGCGCTGCTGGGCGGCGGGCCGCGCACCCTGAACGAGCTGGAAGACAAGGGCATCAGCCGTGCCGTGCTGGATAACCTGTGCGCCAAAGGCGTGCTGGAATGCAGCAAGGTGAACAAATCCATCGACCTGTATTCGTCCATCCCGCTGAAAAACGAGCCGATCACCCTCACGCAGGAGCAGCAGGCGGCTTACGATGCTCTGCTGCCAAAGCTGGAAGACGATGCACCCCACTCGGCGCTGCTCTACGGCGTGACCGGCAGCGGCAAGACGCTGGTGTTTTTAAAGCTCATTGCCCGCTGTCTGGAGCAGGGCAGGCGTGCGCTGGTGCTGGTGCCGGAGATCAGCCTGACCCCGCAGATGATCCTGCGGCTCAAGAGTCAGTTTGGCCGCCGGGTGGCGGTGCAGCACTCTGCCCTCAACCACACCGAACGCCTTTTGCAGTGGCAGATGATCCAGGACGGCGGCGCAGACATCGTGGTGGGTACCCGCAGTGCCATCTTTTCGCCGCTGGAAAACATCGGGCTCATCATCATCGATGAGGAGCAGGAGCACACCTACCGCTCGGAATCCGCGCCCCGCTATTCTGCCCACGAGGTGGCCCGGCAGCGCGCGGCGGAAAACGGTGCATTGCTGCTGCTGGCAAGCGCCACCCCCAGCACCGAGAGCTTTTACGCGGCCCAGCATGGCCGCACCCAGCTGGTGCGGCTGACCCAGCGCTACGGCGGCAACCCGCTGCCCACGGTGCAGATCGTGGATATGCGCGCAGAGCTGGCGGCAGGCAACCCGCGGGAGATCAGTCTGTCGCTGGAAGATGCCATCCGCCGCAATCTGGATGCAGGCAAGCAGACCATTTTGCTGCTGAACCGCCGGGGCTACCAGACCATGGCCCAGTGCGAGGACTGCCGCGAGGTGCTCAAGTGCACAAAGTGCAGCGTGCCGATGGTGTACCACAAAGCGGCGCACAAGGTATTGTGCCACTACTGCGGCAGCCAGATGGAACCGCCCACTGTGTGCCCCGCCTGCGGCGGCAAGCTGCAGTACCGGGGCTTCGGCACCCAGAAAGCCGAGGAAGAGCTGGCAAAGCTGTTCCCGGATGCGCGGGTGCTGCGCATGGATCAGGATTCCACTGCCGCAAAGGATGCCCACGAAAAGCTGCTGGCAAGGTTTGCAAACCACGAATATGACATCATGGTGGGCACCCAGATGGTGGCCAAGGGACTGGATTTTGAGGATGTGACCCTTGTGGGCGTGCTGGGCATCGACTCGCTGCTGTTTGCACAGGGCTTCCGCGCGTATGAGAACGTGTTCAGCCTCATCACGCAGGTGGTGGGCCGCAGCGGACGGGCCAGAGACCCCGGCTTTGCCATCATCCAGACCACCGACCCCGATAACCCGGTGCTGAACCTTGCCGCCGCGCAGGACTACGATGCCTTTTTTGAGCAGGAGATCGCCTACCGCAAGCTGGGCCTGTACCCGCCCTTCTGCGGGCTGTGCGTCATTGGCTTTGCAGGCGCAAAGGAGATCGAGGTGGCACGGGCGGCGGCGCGCTTTGCGGCCCTGCTGGGCCAGCAGGCGGCAAAACAGCCGGACCTGCCGCTGCGGGTGCTTGGCCCCACGCCCAGCAGCATTGAAAAGATCAACGACACCTACCGCTACAAACTTACCATCAAGTGCCGCAACGACCGCCGCTTCCGCGACCTCGTGCGCAGCACACTGGAAAGATACGAACAGGAAAAACTTCCGTCCAAGGCCACCGTTGCGGTGGACCTGCACTCGGACGGTGACATCTGATTTGGAGGTACCATAAATGGCAATCCGTAACATTGTAAAAGAGGGCGATCCCATCCTGAACAAGGTCTGCCGCCCCGTCACCACCTTTGATGACCGTCTGGCTACCCTGCTGGACGACATGCACGAGACCATGATCGCCGCCGACGGCGTGGGTCTGGCCGGCCCGCAGGTGGGCATGCTGCGCCGTCTGTTCGTGGTGTGGGACACCACCGACGCGCCCGAGGAGATCCCCGAAGATTACGAATATAAGTTCATCGACTTCGTCAACCCGGAAATTCTGGCTGTATCCGAGGAAGAGGAGACCGCCTACGAGGGCTGTCTGTCCTTCCCGGGCCACAACGGCGCTGTGACCCGCCCCGCCGCGGTCAAGGTGCGCGCACAGGACCGCCACGGTGAGTGGTTCGAGCTGGAAGCTGAGAATCTGCTGGGCCGCTGCATCCAGCACGAGAACGACCATCTGGACGGTATTACCATCATGCAGTCCAGCGAGTATTTCTATGAGGATACCGAAGAGGGCAAAAAAGCTGCCCGCGAAGCGAAAGGAAACAAGTAATGCGCATTTTGTTCATGGGCACGCCGGATATTGCCGCAGAGTGCCTCAAAGCCCTGTATGCCGCCGGGCATGACATCTGCGCGGTGTACACCCGGCGGGACAAGCCGGTTGGCCGCAAGCAGGTGCTTACCGCACCCCCGGTCAAGGAAGTGGCCCTTGCCCACGGCACGCCGGTGTTCCAGCCCCGCACCCTGCGGGACGGCAGCGAGGACGAGAACATCCGCGCACTGGCCCCGGAACTGATCGTGGTGGTGGCTTACGGCTGCATCCTGCCGAAGTCTGTGCTGGAAGCGCCGAAGTACGGCTGCATCAACCTGCATGTCTCCCTGCTGCCCAAGTACCGCGGCAGCGCCCCGGTGCAGTGGGCCGTGCTGAACGGCGATGCCGAGACCGGCGTTTCCATCATGCAGATGGACGAGGGCCTTGACACCGGCGATGTGCTCTGCTGCGAGAAGATCGCCATTGACCCGGAGGAGACCAGCGGCCAGCTGTTTGACCGCGTGACTGCCGTGGGTGCACGGGTACTGTGTGAGGTGGTGCCCGCCATCGCCGCCGGAACGCTGAAACCCCAGCCGCAGGATCATGAGAACGCCTGCCTTGCACCTATGCTGAACAAGGAGATGGCAGAGTTCCGCCTGACCGAATCGGCTGCCCACATCCACAACTGGGTGCGCGGCATGAACCCGTGGCCCGGTGCATGGTTCGTCACCTCCGGCGGCAAAAAGCTCAAGGTGATGGAGTGCCGTGCCGTGGAAGCTCACGGCGAAGCGCCCGGCACCGTGCTGGCCACAAAGCCGCTCACGGTGGCTTGCGGTGAGGGGGCCGTCCAGCTGCTGAATGTGGTGCCGGAAGGCAAAAAGCCCATGGACGGCACCGCCTTTGCGGCCGGTCAGCGCCTGAAAACGGGGGATATCCTCTGATGGCGGCGAATCCCCGCGCGGCGGCAGTGGCGGCGCTGGTGCGGCAGGAGCAGGATGGTTTTTCCAACCTTGTTCTGGATGCCGAACTCAAGCGCCAGCAGCTGGAAGGCCGCGATAAAGCTTTTGCCAGCGCCATCTTTTACACGGTGCTGGAACACCGGGGCACGCTGGACTACATCCTGTGCCAGTTCCTGCCCAAGGGCCTTGCCAAGCTGGATGCGCCGGTGCGCGAAATATTGCGCGCGGCGCTGGCGCAGGCCCGCTATATGCAAGTGCCGGTGTCCGCTGCGGTGAACGAAGCCGTCAAGCTGACCCGTGCCTTCAAAAAATCCAGCGCATCCGGTCTGGTCAACGCCGTGCTGCGCAAGGCGTGCAGCTACGACCTGAGCACCGCAAGCTTCAAAAACGAAGTGGAGCGGCTCATGGTGCTTGGCTCTGCCGGGCGGGATGTGGCGGAATTTCTGCACAAAAACTACCCGGACGAAGCACTGGATATCCTTACCTACAAGGCCGACGGCGGAATGACCAGCCTGCGGGCGAACCCACTGAAAGGCAGTGCCGATGAGCTTTGTGCAAAGCTGCTGGCTTCCGGCGCAAAGGAAGCAAAGCGGGGCATTGTGCCCGGCAGTGTGCTGGCCCGCTTCGAGGGCAGCCCGGCGGAAAATGAGCTGTTCCGGCAGGGGTACTTCCATGTGGAAGGGCAGGCCAGCCAGCTGGCGGCGCTCTGCGTGGACGCACAGCCCGGAGAAACAGTCATCGACCTGTGCGCCGCGCCCGGCGGCAAGACCATCCTGCTGGCCGAGCAGATGCACAGCACCGGCAGGCTTTACAGCTGCGATGCCGCCGAGAACCGCGTGGGCCTGATCCGCACGGCAGTGCAGCGCATGGGACTTGCCAATGTGGAAGCCCTGTGCAACGATGCCACAAAGGTGAACCCGGCCCTGCCGCAGGCCGACCGCATTTTAGCGGATGTGCCCTGCAGCGGCCTTGGCATTCTGGCAAAAAAGCCGGATCTGCGCTACAAAAAGCTGGAACCGGCCCGCGAAGCTGAATTATTGGCCACGCAGTCGGCCATCCTCGATACGGCGGCACAGCTGCTGAAAGCGGGCGGCAGGCTGGTGTACTCCACCTGCACCATCGACCCGGCAGAAAACCAGCAGCAGATCGCGGCATTTCTGGCCCGCCACCCGGAATTTACGGTGGTGGAGCCTGCCGCAGCGCTGCCCGCCGGGATGACGGCAGGGGAGCACGGCGCGCTTTCGGTGCCCACCCGTACCGGCATGGACGGCTTTTTCCTGTGTGCCATGCAGAAAAACGGGGAAAAGCTGCAATGAAACAGGTGGCTTGTTCGTAAAAAACAATAGGAGAACACAATGGAACAAAAACGCTGTATCTCTTCCTTTACGCTGGCAGAGCTGACCGCTGAACTGAAAGCGATGGGTCAGCCGGGCTTCCGGGCAAAGCAGATCTTCCACTGGGTGCACCAGAAGCTGGTCACCGAGTTTTCTGCCATGACCGACCAGCCCAAGACCCTGCTGGCAAAGCTGGAAGAAAGCTTCTACATTGCCGCGCCCAAGATCGAGCGCAGGCAGGAAGCAAAGGACGGCACGGTAAAATATCTGCTGCGCATGGCGGACGGCAACTGCATCGAGACCGTCGTGATGCGCTACCACTACGGCAACACGGTGTGTGTGTCCACGCAGGTGGGCTGCCGCATGGGCTGCCGCTTCTGCGCGTCCACCCAGGCGGGCCGCGTGCGCGATCTGGAAGCAGGCGAGATCTGCTCTGAGATCTACACCGCCCAGAAGGATATCGGGGAGCGCATTTCCCACATCGTGCTCATGGGCATTGGCGAACCGCTGGATAACTTTGACGAAGTGATGAAGTTTCTGGAGAACATCACCTCGCCCGAGGGCGTGAACATCGGGATGCGCAACATCAGCCTTTCTACCTGCGGTCTGGTGCCCAAGATCGACCAGCTGGCCGAGAAAAAGCTGCAGCTGACCCTCTCGGTGTCGCTGCACGCACCCAACAATGAAATTCGCAGCGGCATGATGCCGGTGAACGATGCCTATCCCGTGGAAGTGCTGATGCAGGCCGTGCGCCGCTATCAGGATACCACCGGCCGCCGTGTGAGCTTTGAATATTCCATGGTGCGCGGTGTCAATGATTCCGATGCCTGCGCCAGACAGCTGGCAAACCTGATCCGGGGCATGGGTGCCCATGTGAACCTGATCCCCATCAACCCGGTGGACGGCAGCCCGTACTCGGCCACCGATGCAGCCAACGTGCACCGCTTCCAGCAGAAGCTGGAGAGCCTTGGCGTGAACGCTACGGTGCGCCGCCGCCTTGGCAGCGAGATCAGCGCCGCATGCGGCCAGCTGCGCCGTGACGAAATGAACGGGAAAGCGTAAAGATTAAAGGGAGAAGCCTATGAAACTTGCAGGAAAAACGGATGTCGGCAGGGTCCGGCAGGATAATCAGGACGATTATCGCGCAGGAGAACTGCCCGGCGATGCCGCATGGCTGCTGGTATGCGACGGCATGGGCGGTGCACGCGGCGGCAGGGAAGCCAGCCAGAGCGCGTGCGATGTGATCGAGCGCTGCTTTCAGGAGCAGTATGCTTCCAAGTGCCTGCCCGGCGAGGAAGAGACCTTCCTGAAAAAAACACTGCTCAGCGCTAACCGCTTTGTGTTCCAGAAGGCCCTGCGGGAGGAAGAACTGGCGGGCATGGGCACCACGGCTGTGTGCGCACTGGTGCGCGGCGGCAAGGTGTTCCTGTGTCATGCAGGCGACTCGCGGGCGTACCTGTACCGGGACGGCAGGCTTGCCCAGCTCACCCACGACCACTCCTATGTGCAGGAGCTGGTGGACTGCGGCACCATTACCGTAGAGGAGGCCGAGCACCACCCTCAGAAGAACATCATCACCAAGGCGCTGGGCGTGGACTACCGGCTGGACTCGGAGTTCACCACCGCACCGCTGCAGAAAGGGGATATCCTGCTGCTGTGCTCGGACGGCCTGACCAATGCCGTGCCCAGAGAACAGCTGGAACAGCTGCTGCGCACCGGCAGGTTCTACGACCTGCCGGACCTTCTGATCCGCACGGCCAACGAGAACGGCGGCCCGGATAACATCACCGCGCTGCTGCTGTGTGTGGAGGAGGTGCGCTGATGGACAACCTGATCGGCAAAAAGCTGGACGGCCTGTATGAGGTGCGGGAGCTGATCGGTTCCGGCGGCATGGCAAACGTCTACAAGGCGGTCATGCTGGGGCACAATGGCCCGGTGCCTGCCGGTACCGTGGTGGCGGTAAAGGTGCTGCGGCAGGAGTATATGCACGACCCGGACCTTGTGCGCCGCTTTAAAAATGAATCCAAGGCCATCTCGCTGCTGAACCACCCCAACATCGTAAAAGTGTACGATGTATCGGTGAATGATGATCTGCAGTATATCGTGATGGAATATGTGGACGGCATGACATTGCGCGAGTACCTTAACCAGCGCGGCGGCAGGCTGACCAACCGGGAGACCGTGCACTTCATCTCCCAGATCTTAAAGGCGCTGGAACATGCCCACGCCAACGGTGTGGTGCACCGGGACATCAAGCCCCAGAACATCATGCTTTTGGACAACGGCCAGCTGCGCATGATGGATTTTGGCATTGCGCGCATCTCCCGTGCCGAGAACCAGCTGCTGAGCGGCAAGGCTATGGGCAGCGTGCACTATATCAGCCCGGAGCAGGCCAAGGGCGATGAGACCGACTGCACCAGCGATATCTACTCGGTGGGCGTGATGATGTACGAGATGCTCAGCGGTCATCTGCCCTTTGATGCAGACGACATGGTGGAAGTTGCCATCAAGCAGATCTCCGATCAGCCGAAGTCTTTGCACGAGATCGCGCCGGAGGTGCCGAATGCACTGGTGGAGATCACCGAAAAGGCCATGGCAAAGCTGCCGCAGAACCGCTACGCATCCGCCCGCGAAATGCTGGATGCGCTGGACACCTACGTGCACAACCCCTCCGTGATGTTCGAGTACAAGTATATTACAGAAGATGCTCCCGAAAAGGTGGTGAAACGTACCATGAACCAGAACCGTGCAAACCGTCAGGCCGAAAAGCCTGCGCCCCGCGGCAAAAAGGCCGCACCGCGCAAGAAAAAGCGCACCATCTTCCTGCCGGCACTGTTCGGCATTACCATTGCATTTGCACTGGCGTGCCTTGCGCTGTGCTGGATGATCCTGAACGATTCCTCCAACCTGATGAACAACAAGGCCGATATCACGCTGGGCGATTATATCGGCATGACGCAGGATGAGGCTGCTGCCACCGAGCAGGTGGTCTCCGGCCAGATCAGCGTTACCTGGGAGCAGGAGTACAACAGTAACTATGCGGCGGGCTATATCTATAAGCAGTCGCCGGTGTCCGGCCGCACGGTGCGCGAGGGCCAGAATGTGACCCTGACTGTGAGCCTTGGCACCCAGTACGTTACCGTGCCGGACCTGACCAACTATGTGCAGGCCGATGCAGAGCAGCAGCTCAAGGAGTTGGGTGTCTCGGTGCTGGTAACGCAGGCTGTGGATACCTCTGTGGCATCCGGCGCGGTGATCCGCACCGACCCGGCGGCGGGCAGTCAGGTGGCTGCAGGCAGCACTGTGGTGATGTATATCAGCCGCCCGCAGGTGGCAACCACCACCAAGGTGCCCTCGCTGACCGGCATGAGCACCGCTGATGCCCGCACCCTGCTGGTGCAGAACCATCTGGGCCTTGGCAGCCAGACCGAGCAGTACAGCGATCAGCCGGTGGGCACTGTCATCAGTCAGAATCCGGCGGCAGGCTCTACCACAAAGCTGAACGGCCGCGTGAACATTGTGGTAAGCGCAGGGCCGGAGCCTGCACCGGAACCGGAAGCACCCAGCGACAGCACCACCGGCGGCGACTGGTGGAGCGGCCTGTTTGGCAGCAGCTCCTCTTCTTCCAGCACCGAGACCGGCACCGAACAGGGCACAGCGGGCAGCGGCGACCCTTCGCAGAAACCGCTGACCGACTGGTGGTCCTCGCTGCTGAGCTGACGGAGGCGTGCATGAAGGGATATATCACAAAGGGCATCGGCGGCTTTTACTATGTAAAAACGCCGGAGGGCATTGTGGAGTGCAAGCCCCGCGGCATTTTCCGCAAGCAGAAGATCACGCCGGTGGCGGGCGATGAGGTGACGCTGGAGACCGAGAACGGTGCAGCCGTCATTGCCGAGATCGCACCGCGCAAAAATGTGTTCGTGCGGCCTCCGATGGCAAATCTGGATGTGCTGTTTCTGGTGGCCAGCACCACCCAGCCCACGCCCAGCACGCTGGTGCTGGATAAGCTTGCCGCCATTGCGGTGGACAAGGGCGTGCAGCCGGTGATCGTGTGCACCAAGGGCGACTTGGCCGAGGCGGAATTCCTGCGTAAGGCCTACGAAAAATCGACCCTGCCGTTCATCCGCATCGATTACGAGACCGGCGGCGGGCTGGACGAGGTGAAGCAGTGGATCAGCGGCAGGCTGTGTGCGTTCTGCGGCAACTCCGGCGTGGGAAAATCCACCCTTTTGAACCACCTGCTGCCGGAAGCAGAGCGCGAGACCAGTGCCATCAGCCAGAAGCTGGGCCGCGGCCGCCACACCACCCGTGAGGTGACGATCTTTGAAGCCTTTGGCGGGCGCATTGCGGATACGCCGGGCTTTGCCAGTCTGGAAGCGAACCGCGCCGGGTTCATCCCCAAGGAAAATCTGGAGCATGCGTTCCCGGAGTTCGGGCCTTATCTGGGCCAGTGCCAGTTCACCGGCTGCTCCCACCGCAGCGAAAAAGGCTGTGCCGTGCGCGCCGCACTGGCCGAGGGCAGGCTCTCCCAGACCCGGTACGACAGCTACTGCGCCATGTACGAGGAAGTCAAGGACGTGAAGGATTGGCAGCGCCCGAAAGTATAAAGGATAAGGAAGAGATTCATGTCACGCTGTGTGATCATTTCGGCCTGCCCGGTTTCTCCGGAGCTGGCAGAGGCCCTGCGGCCGGACGACTTTATCATTGCCTGTGATGCAGGCTACCGCAACTGCGCACCTCTGGGGCGTAGACCCAACATCATCGTGGGCGACTTTGACACCGCCCCCTGCCCGGAACAGCAGGACGACGATATCATCGTGCTGCCCCATGTGAAGGACGATACCGACACCGAGTATGCCGCAAAGCTGGTCTCGGAAAAGGGCTTTGACGAGGTGCTGCTGCTGGGCGGCCTTGGCGGCAGACGGGTGGAGCACACCCTTGCAAACCTGTGCACCGGCCTTGGGCTGGAACAGCGCGGTGTGCGCACCACCCTGCTGGATGAGCGCAGCCGCATCACCTACGTGATGCCCGGCGAGACCCGCCGCTACCCGAAGGAGAAGTACTTTTTCTTCTCGGCCTTCCCGATGGAGGGCAGGGCGCAGGGCGTGTGCGAGCGCGGCTCCTACTATGAGCTGACCGATGCGGAACTGACCGCCAGCTACCCGCTGGGCGTCAGCAACGAGTACGCTGCCGGGTCGGACTGCATCACCATCTCCACCCGCAGCGGTGCGCTGGTGGTGGTGGAGACCATCGCAGACTGAGCGCTGCTGCCCTTGCTGGAACGTTCCGGCCCCTGCCTGCATAGGATGGGCCAGAAAACGGAAAGGCGGGGAGCATATGCAGGTAGTTGTGATCCGAAGCCCCAAGGCGCTGCGCGGCATTCTGCGCAGACTGTTCGGCATTCAAAAACAGTAAAAAAGATCCCCTCGCTGCTGGTCGGCGGGGGGATCTTGCTTCATAATACTCCTTTTTATTGCGTCAGGGCGTTGTAACAGGCATCGAACGCCTGCATAAAATCAGTGATCTCCTGTTCCGTGGTCAGGTGGCTCAGGCTGATGCGCCACGAGGACAGCGCGTTGCGCCGGTCATGGCTCACGGCAAACACGGCGCGGGAGGGCAGGCCGTCCGAAGAGCAGGCCGATTTAACCGAGACGCATACGCCCCTGGCATCCAGCTCCCGCTGGAACACGGTGCCCTTCACGTTCTGTACGCTCAGGTTTAAAATCTGCGGCACGGCGGTGTCCGGGCTGTTGATGCGCACCTTGGGGTATTGGGCAAGCCCGGTGCGCAGGCGGGCGTTCAGGGCGCGGATGTGCTCCACCCGGGCGGGCAGCTCGCTCACTGCCTTTTCCAGTGCCAGCGCCAGCGAACAGGCCAGCGCCACGGTGGGGGTGCCGCTGCGGTAGATGGTGGTGCTCTCGCCGCCATGGATGAGCGGCTCCAGCGCAAGGCCGCGCCGCTTGACCAGCACACCGATGCCGTTCAGCCCGTAGAACTTGTGGGCGGTCAGGCTCATGGTGTCGATGCCCGCAAAGCTGACCGGCAGCTTGCCCACGGCCTGTGTGGCATCCACATGGAAGTGGCAGTGGGGGCAGGCCTTCAACATTTCCGCGATCTCGGCCACCGGCTGCACCACGCCCAGCTCACTGTCCACGGCAGTGACGGCCACCAGAACGGTGTCCGGGCGCAGCAGTTCTTTCAGGTGGGCAAGGTCCACCGTGCCGTCCTGCCGGATGTCCAAGAGATCGATCTCGTATCCCTGCTCCTGCAGGGCGGTCAGGCTGCCGCTCACCGAGGAGTGCTCCAGCGGGGTGGAAATGATGTGTCTGCCATGGTGGCGCTCCAGCCGGGCGATGCTCTTGATGGCAAAGTTGTTGGCCTCGCTGGCACCGGATGTATAGATGATCTCGGCGGGCTGCACATTCAGACTGCAGGCAATGCTCTGGGTGGCGGCATCGATGGCAGCCTTTGCGGCAGTGCCTGCTGCGTGGCGGGAATTGGCATTGCCCGGGCAATTGCGCTCCACCTCGCAAAAGCGCTGTAAAACCGCTTCGTCTACCGGGGTATTGGCGGAATAATCCAGATAGATCATAAACTCTCCTGATAATTCTCTTATAATACAGATTACAATGGTAGGCTATATTATAGTGCGCTTTGGGCCAGATTGCAAGAGAAGCGGCGCAAACTTCCGGGCTGGAAATACAGGAGAATTGTGCAAAATGGTTGCACACGGGCCAAAAGTCTGCTATAATCTCTTGAAGGACTGCCCGCTGCGGCCTTTTGCGGGGCTTTTGGCGGCGGCTTGGAAAGAGCCTGAATGAAAGGGGGAGCGCACCATGCTGCACAAGAATCATCGACTGCGCTGCATTGCACTTCTCATTTCCGGGCGGAATCATTGTTCCCAAATTTCAGGGGCATTGCCGTTTTGCTGACGGCGGTGCCTCTTTTTTTGGGGCTGCGAGTTCTGTAGGAGGCAGAAAAACTTCATGAGCGAAAAGATCGATTACTCCAAAGGCATTTACGACGCGCGCCAGCTGGGCGCAGGCCGCATGTTCATTCTGGGCGTGCAGCACATGTTTGCCATGTTCGGCGCAACGGTGCTGGTGCCGCTGCTCACCGGCCTGAGCGTTTCCACCACCCTGCTGTGCGCAGGTCTGGGCACCCTGCTGTTCCACCTCATCACCAAAAAGAAGGTGCCTGCATTCCTCGGCTCCTCCTTTGCGTATCTGGGCGGCTTCTCCATCGTGGCCCCCATGCTGGCAGATGCAGACGGCAACCTGACCGTTGCCAACACCAAGATGCTGCCCTACGCCTGCGCCGCCATCGCATTTTCCGGTCTGGTGTATCTGGTGGCCAGCCTGCTGATCTCCACCTTCGGCATCCGCCGCATCATGAAATTCTTCCCGCCGGTGGTCACTGGCCCCATTATCATTTCTATCGGCCTGATCCTGGCCCCCTCTGCTATCAACAACTGCCAGGCAAACTGGCTGCTGGCCTTTGTGGCACTGGGCACCGTGGTCGTGTGCAACATCTGGGGCAAGGGCATGGTCAAGATCCTGCCCATCCTCATCGGTGTGCTGGTGTCCTATGCAGTGGCACTGGTGACCGGTGCAGTGGACTTCCAGCGCATTTCTGAGGCTGCATGGGTGGGCATCCCTCTGCACAAGGAGGCCATGGGCCTGTTTGCCATCGACGGAAGCCCGGAGTTCATCAGCGCACTGTTCACCATCATCCCCATTGCACTGGCAACCATGATGGAGCATGTGGGCGATATCGCCGCCATCAGCGCAACCGTGGGCCACAACTATATCAACGACCCCGGCCTGAACCGCACCCTGCTGGGCGACGGCTTGGCTACCACCATGGCCGGCCTGCTGGGCGGCCCGGCCAACACCACCTACGGCGAGAACACCGGTGTGCTGGCTCTGAGCAAGATCTACGATCCGCTGGTCATCCGCATTGCGGCTGTGCTGGCCATCATCCTGAGCTTCAGCCCCAAGTTTGAGGCTGTCATCAACACCATCCCCACCGGCATCATCGGCGGCATCAGCTTTGTGCTGTATGGCATGATCTCCGCCATCGGTGTGCGCAATGTGGTGGAGAACCGCGTGGACTTTACCAACAGCCGCAACCTGATCGTGGCTGCTGTCATTCTGGTGTGCGCTCTGGGCTTCAACTCTGTGGGCGGTGTCAGCTTTGCCGTTGCAGGTGTCACCATCAACCTGTCCGGTCTGGCTGTGGCCGCGATCGCAGGCATCCTGCTGAACGCTATCCTGCCCGGCAACGACTACGAGTTTGATGCTGCCGACGGCTCCGAAGCCGCTACCAGCAGCAACCTGCAGGTCTGATCTCCCATAGAAGAAGGAAGAACAAGGCAGAAGCCGTCCTGTGTGTGCAGGGCGGCTTTGCTGTTTTTAAGGTGCACAGGGCAAAGCACACAGTTTTTGATGATGGTTTTTAGTGACCCTGCCGGAATTTATCTGTAAGGCAAAATAAATAGGAATTGTTCTTAAAATTATCCTTGACTAACTAGGAATTATTCGCTATAATAGAGCCATGACAAGGGCCGGTGAGTACCAACACCGCACAGCCTGTTTTCTAACTGATATAAAAAGAATGATGGAGGTCTATTCTTATGAAGAAGTACGTTTGCACCGTTTGTGGTTATATTGCTGAAGGCGAGATCCCGGCACAGTGCCCCGTCTGCAAGGCTCCTGCTTCCGCTTTTGTGGAAAAGACCGGCAACACCTACGTCACCGAGCATGTTGTGGGCATCGGCAAGGCCGAGGGCGTGCCGCAGGAGATCGTGGATGGCCTGCGCGCAAACTTTGAGGGTGAGTGCAGCGAGGTCGGCATGTATCTGGCAATGGCTCGTGTGGCTGAGCGCGAGGGCTACCCCGAGATCGCTGAGGCTTACAAGCGTTATGCCTACGAGGAAGCAGACCACGCATCCCGCTTTGCAGAGCTGCTGGGCGAAGTTGTCACCGACAGCACCAAGAAGAACCTGATGATGCGTGCCGAGGCTGAGTGCGGCGCATGTGCAGGCAAGATGGATCTGGCCAAGAAGGCAAAGGCCCTGAATCTGGATGCCATCCACGACACCGTTCACGAGATGGCAAAGGACGAGGCCCGTCACGGCCGCGGCTTTGAGGGCCTGCTGAAGCGCTACTTCAACACCGAAGTCTGATAAGGTTTCCCCGGTTATCCATTCTGACCGCTGCATGGCTTTGCCGCTGTGCAGCGGTTTTTTTGTTCAACCTACGGAACTATTCCGTTGACAGGCACAGCGGCGGCGGGTTATAATTTGTCATATCGTATTGCGAAACACAGCAAAGGGGAATATGGAAAATGGAAAACGAACGACGAGTGCAGCAAAAGGCCCCGGCGAGCCGCTACGCCCTGCTGGACGAACTGCGCGGGCTGGATCTGGTCAGCATGATGCTGTACCATGCCTGCTGGGACATGATGTTCCTGTTCGGCATCTGGATGGACTGGTACGCGGGAATGCCGGGGCGTCTGTGGCAGCAGACCATCTGCTGGGTGTTCATTCTGCTGTCCGGCTTCTGCGTGCCGCTGGGACACCGCACCCTGAAGCGCGGCGCACAGGTGTTTGCTGCCGGGGCACTGGTCACGGTGGTGACGCTGGTCTTCATGCCGGAGGACCGGGTGGTGTTCGGTGTGCTGACCTTTCTGGGCAGCGCCATGCTGCTCACCGGTGTGCTGGAACCGCTGCTGAAAAAGATCCCGCCCGCCGCAGGGCTGGCGGTTTCGGCGGTGCTGTTTGCGGTGTGCTACCCGGTCGGCTTGGGCTGGGTGGGCCTTGGCGGCTGGAAGCTGATGCTGCCGCAGAGCCTGTATGCCAACTACTTTACTGCATTTTTTGGCTTTTACCCGGACTGGTTCTACTCCACCGATTACTTTGGCCTGCTGCCGTGGCTGTTTTTGTTCTGGGCGGGGTACTACCTGCACAAGGCGGTGGGCCGCAGACGCATGGAACCGCTGCGCCGCTCGGTGTGCCCGGCGCTGGGCTGGATGGGCCGGCACTCGCTTTTGCTGTATCTGCTGCACCAGCCGGTGATCTACGGCGTACTTTCAGCCGCGGCAGTTCTTTTTGCATAAAAGGCTTGACACAGCCGGGAAGCTGTGGTATTCTATCGGTGGTTAGAAGATACTAACCAAATGGGGATGCGTCTGCGTGGTTGGACGCATTTTCACGGAACATAAAGTTAGATATATCTAACTAATATTGATTTGAGAGAGGACGATCTTTATGAGCAAAGTAGCAGTCGTATTCTGGAGCGCAACCGGCAACACTGAGACCATGGCAAACTGCGTGGCAGAGGGTGCAAACGGCACCATCGTGCCCTGCAGCGAGATGAACGCCGCAAAGCTGGCTGAGTTTGATGCAGTGGCTTTTGGCTGCCCCGCAATGGGTGCTGAGCAGCTGGAGGAGAGCGAGTTCGAGCCGATGTTCTCTGATCTGGAGGGTTCTCTGAACGGCAAGAAGATCGCCCTGTTCGGCTCCTACGGCTGGGGCGACGGCCAGTGGATGCGTGACTGGGTGGAGCGTGCTCAGGGCGACGGCGCACAGGTGCTGAACGGTGAGGGCCTGATCTGCAACGAGGCCCCGGACGATGATGTTCAGGCTGCATGCCGCAAGCTGGGTGCAGATCTGGCTGCATGGTAAACAGGAGAAGCTTCTCTTGACAAACAGAGACAGCTGCGATAAACTATGAGAACACCGAAAAACGGTGTTTTTGTAGAGCTGAAAGTTAGTAAATACTAACTTTCGCGCAAAAGCAACAGCCTCTGTACAGAATGCATCAAAACTGCGGCAGGGGACAGCAGGCGGAAAGGTCTGCGCTCCTGCCGCTTTGGTTTCAGAAGGCAGTGTATATGGCAGTGGCTGCAGCAATTGGTGTTACGGTAGGCTTTGCATTTTTGCGCCGTGCGGTGCGCCGCGCTGCAATGCGGTCGGACCGTAGAAAAAAATAAGGCAGCAGGAGGCCCCGTCCCATGCAGGATACCCCGAAGAACTTGGATCAGAAGCGCGCAGATGAAAAGATGCTGGTGAGCGAGATGATCGCTCTTTACTGCCGCAGGCAGCACAAAACACCCAAAGGCAGCCTGTGCCCGGAGTGCCGGCAGCTGCATGATTACGCCCTGACCCGCATTGACAAATGCCCGTTCATGGAGACCAAGACCTTCTGTTCGGCCTGCAAGGTGCACTGCTACAAGCCGGAAATGCGGGAGAAGATCCGCGCGGTGATGCGCTGGGCAGGCCCGCGGATGCTGCCGGTGCACCCGGTGCTTTCCATCCGGCATGCGGCAGTCACACTCCGGTCCAAGCGCGAAGCGAAAAAGGCTGGCTGAATTTTCCAGAATAAACACCCTGCCCGCAGGCCATACTGTGGACAGAGAGGTGATAAATATGGAAAACATCGGCGTTACCTGTGATGTCTGCGAGTGCAGCCACAATGTGAGCGGCTGCAAGTGCGACCTGCCCCAGATCAAAGTGACCGAGCAGTGCACCTGCGATACGCAGCAGGTGGAGACCCCGCACTACTGCCAGAGCTACGAGAAAAAGTAATTCCCAAAGCAGCAAAACAGCTCCTGCCAGAGCATTTCCGGCAGGAGCTGTTTTGGGTCACGGAGGTCAGCGCAGGGCCACATTGCAGGTGGCAAGGCTGCGGATCAGGGTGCCCACGCTCTCCTTCATCCGGATGCCCACGAAGCCCAGCGTGAATGCGGCCTGCACATTGGCCAGATTGTCGTCGATGAACACGCACTCGCTGGCCTTCAGGCCGTATTTATCCAGCAGGGCCTGATAGATGCGGGGGTCGGGCTTGTTGATGTGCACCTCGCAGGAGGCTACGCCGCCGTCAAAGCGGTCCAGCACGCCGCGCTCCTTGAGCAGGGCCAGCACGTCCTCCGGGATGTTGCTGAGATAGTACACGCTGTAGCCATGGTTCTTCAGGCGGCGCACCAGCTCCTGCATCCGGCGGCGCGGGCGCAGGATGTGCAGCCAGTCGTCCAGCACGCCCTGCACCTCAAACTCGCGCCCAGCGGCCTTGGCGTTGCGCAGCATGGCCTGATTGCCGTCAAAGCGGGAGACAAGCCCGGCATCCAGCTGCTTCCACTCCTCGCTGCCAAAGGTCAGGTCATACACCTGCTCCTCGATCTCTTCATTGCAAATGCGGTCTACCAGATAGGCGCGGGGGGCAAAATCCACCATGACACCGCCCAGATCAAACACGATGCTTTTATACATTTAAAATTTCCTCTGTTTCTCATGGAATGCTCTGCCCACAGTATACCACAATCTGCCATGCGGTTTCCACTGCTTTTTGCATGATGTGCCCGGCGGCTGCATAAGCTGTGGCAGAAAGGGGAGAAGGGCATTGACCATCCGGGAACTGTGTGAAAAAGAGGTGGTGCAGCTGGAGCAGGGGGTCTGCCTTGGCCGGGCCGACGACCTGACCTTTGACCCTGCCACCGCCCGGCTGCAGAGCCTGATCCTGCTGGGGCGGCCAAGGCTGTTCGGATTGCTTGGCCGGGACGATAGCCTGACCATTCCATGGCAGGAGATCGAGACCATTGGCACGGATGCGGTGCTGGTGCACACGGCCCTGCCGGAAGCACCGCCGCAGCCGGAACAGCTCAAATGGTGGCAAAAGCTGCGCGTGAAGCTGGGTTTGTAAATTTTTTGCAAAAACAGGGTGGACTTTTTTGTGGAAGTGACTATAATAATCGCAGAAGCTTTGTGCAAAAAGCGTAAAGAAATGTGCTTTTGCGTATGATCTGAGGTTTCACGGATGAGGAAAGGAACAGGAATTATGAAAACTCCCAAACCGCTTTTGGCGCTGCGGATGGTATTCCCGCTGGCGGCATCGCTGATCGTGCTGCTGCTGGGCGAGGGGATCGCCCGCGGGAGCCTGAGCGCAGACGTTTTTGCAAGTTTTATCTTCCCGCACATCGGGGCTTATCTGCTGGCGTGGCTGCTGCTGTTTCTGGTGTGGCTGCTGCTGGACTGGGTGTTCCGCTGTCCGCCGCTGTCCACGCTGGGCATGGCGGTGCTGGGCTGTGCGCCCTGCGCGGTGAACTTTTACACCCTGCAGCTGCGCGGCGAGCCGTTCCTGCCATGGGATCTGACACAGGTGTCGGAGGCTGCCGGTGTGGCATCCGCTGCGGGCCTCAAGATCCAGCCCAGCATGGTCGTGACCATCATCGTGGTGCTGGCACTGACGGTGGGCAGCTTCTTCCTGTTCCGCGGCCGTCACAAACAGCGCTGGCTGCCCCGGCTGGCGGGCTCTGCCGCCACGGCTGCAGCCCTCTGCCTGCTGGTGTTCGGCGTGTACCTGCAGCCCGCTGTCACGCAGGTGCTGGGCATTACGCCGGATGCATGGATGCAGGACCGCTACTACCGCTACTACGGCGTGATCACCGGCTTTATGACCAACCTCACCAATCTGGAGATCTCGAAGCCCGAGGAATACTCGCAGGAAGCGGTGGATGCCCTGCTGGACAATGCGGACGAGAGCCAGAAGTTTGCCACCAGCCCGCTGTACTCCACCAGCTACAGCGCCGTGACCCCCAAAGACGAGCAGGTGAAGCAGCCCACCATCATCTATGTGATGGACGAGTCCTACTGGGATGTTTCGGAGCTGGAACAGTACGGCATCACCTTTGATACCGATGTCTCCAAGAACCTGCACGCCTTGCAGCAGACCAGCGCCTATGGCCGGGCCTACAGCCCCAGCTTTGGCGGCGGCACCTGCGATGTGGAGTTTGAAGCCCTTACCGGCTACTCGGTATCCTTCCTGCCCAGCGGCAGCAAGCCCTACCAGCAGCATGTGACCAAGCCCATGTTCGCCATGCCCAATTACCTCAAGCTCAAGGGCTACCAGACCGCAGCCGTGCACTGCTTCTGGGCAAAATACTGGAGCCGCGACAAGGCTTACCCCAACCTCGGCTTTGACGATTTTATCAGCCTTGAGGATATGCATGGCGTGACCAAGGTGCGCAAGCACTACTGGACCAACGGCCTTGTCACCGATGATTCCATGGCCGACCAGATCATCCAGCAGTACGAGAGCATGAAGTCCAGCTCGGACAAGCCCATCTTCCTGCACGCTGTCACCATGCAGAACCATACCAATTATAACAAGGACAACTACCCGGACGACGAGCGCGTAAAGGTGCTGTCCCACCCGGCGGGCCTCAAGCCCAGCACCGTGGGCGCGCTGGAAGATTTTGCTACCGGCATCCGGGATGCAGATGCCATGATGGGCAAACTGACCGAATACTTCTCGCAGGTGGACGAGCCGGTCATTCTGGTGTTCTGGGGCGACCACTATAACCCCATCGATTCCAATTACGATGTCTACACCACTACCGGCTATGCCAGCGATTCCAGCGCAGACCCCCGCCTGCACCAGACCACGCTGCTGATGTGGTCCAACTACAGCCAGCAGCAGGTGAACCTTGGCACCATTGCCGCTTACGATATCTCGCCGGTGATGATGGACATTTACGGTCTGGAAGAGCCGCTCTACTTCCAGTTCCTGAACCGCCAGCTGCGTGTGGCCAGCCGCACCAATACCCGCGGAACCACCATGAATCTGGACGGCACCACCACGCAGGAGCCTACCGAGTTCCAGCAGCGGTGGTGCGCAGAGCACTGGCTTTTGCAGTACGACCTGATGTTCGGCAGGGGATACGCCCTGCAGCGCATGGGCCTTGCGGGCCTGAGCGGCGTGGACACAGGCAAATGAGCGAAAAACAGACGATTTCTTTGTAAAAAACAGAGAAAAACTCTTGCAACCGGCGTTTGTTTGTGATATTATAACAAGGCATTACACACGCATCACTATGCCCTTTTGTGCCCAAATGGGTGGAGGGCAGTCCCGAACCGTCCGATACGGCCCGGGATCACGGTGTGCGGAGGCAAAACAATATCTGGAGGTATTTTTACTATGGCAGTCGTTTCTATGAAGCAGCTTCTCGAAGCAGGTGTGCACTTCGGTCACCAGACCCGCCGCTGGAACCCCAAGATGGCAAAGTACATCTTCACCGAGCGCAACGGCATCTATATCATCGATCTGCAGAAGACCGTGAAGAAGCTGGACGAGGCTTACAACTACGTGAAGGAAGTTGCAGCTGAGGGCGGCGACATCCTGTTCGTCGGCACCAAGAAGCAGGCTCAGGAGTCCATCCGTGACGAGGCTCTGCGCTGCGGCATGCACTATGTCAATGCTCGCTGGCTGGGCGGTATGCTGACCAACTTCCGCACCATCCGCAAGCGCATCGACCGTATGGATCAGCTGGCTAAGATGAAGGAGAACGGCACCTTCGAGCTGCTGCCCAAGAAGGAAGTTGCCAAGCTGGAGCTGGAGATGGAGAAGCTGGACAAGTACCTGGGCGGTGTCAAGAACATGAAGACCCTGCCGAAGGCTATGTTCATCGTTGATCCTCACAAGGAGCGCATCGCTGTTGCTGAGGCCCGCAAGCTGAACATCCCCATCGTGGCTATCGTTGATACCAACTGCAACCCCGACGAGATCGATTACGTGATCCCCGGCAACGACGACGCAATCCGCGCTGTCAAGCTGATCGCTGGCGCTATGGCTGACGCTGTGCTGGAAGGCAAGCAGGGCAACCAGGAGGCCGCTCCCGCTGAGGATGCAGCAAACGCCTGATTTCCCATCCCACAAACAACAAAATAACGTGTAAGGGAGAATACGAAAATGGCTATTTCTGCAAAGGACGTTATGGAACTGCGCAAGCAGACCGACTGCGGCATGATGGAGTGCAAGAAGGCTCTGACCGAGGCTGACGGCAACTTCGAGAAGGCAATCGAGATCCTGCGTGAGCGTGGTCTGGCTACCGCTGCCAAGAAGGCAAGCCGTACCGCTGCCGAGGGCATGGTCTACGCTGACTACTGCCCCCAGTGCAAGGTGGGTGTTGTCATCGAGGTCAACGCTGAGACCGACTTCGTCGCCAAGAACGACAAGTTCGTTGCTTTCGTCAAGGAGGCTACTCAGGTCATCATGAAGCAGAACCCTGCTGATGTTGAGGCTCTGATGGCTTGCAAGACCGAGAACGGCGAGACCGTGGACGAGGCTCTGAAGAACCTGATCCTGGTCATCAAGGAGAACATCAAGGTTCGCCGTTTCGTCCGTTACGAGGGCGTTTGCTCTGCATACGTCCACGGCGGCGGCACCCACGGCATTCTGGTCAACTTCGAGACCACCAACGGCATCGAGGCTAAGGACGAGTTCGTTACCTACGGCAAGGACATCGCCATGCAGGTCGCAGCTGCAAACCCCGGCTATGTCGATGAGGCTTCTGTCCCTGCTGAGGTCGTGGCCAAGGAGAAGGAGATCATGCTGGCTCAGATGGCTGGCGATCCCAAGACCGCTAACAAGCCCGAGGCTGTGAAGCAGAAGATGATCGAGGGCAAGATCAAGAAGTTCTTCAAGGAGAACTGCCTGGTCGATCAGGAGTTCGTCAAGGACAGCGACCTGACCGTTGCTCAGTACACCGCTAAGGTCGCTAAGGATCTGGGCGGCGACATCAAGATCGTCAAGTTCACCCGCTTCCAGAAGGGCGAAGGCCTGGAGAAGCGTGCTGACGACTTCGCTGCTGAAGTTGCAAGCATGGTGAAGTAATTTAACTTCCAAAGTTGAATTGGGAGCTGCAGTACCCGTAACAGGGCACTGCGGCTCCTTTTTGTTTGTGTTTGGCGGGCGGATGTGCTATCATAGAGAAAACGGAAAGAAGGGAGGACGAAAAGCAATGCGCAGTGTAAACAAAACGTCTCTCCGAATGGAGAGCATGATCGGATAAGGAGAATCCCTTATGAAAAAACAAACCATGACTCTTGCGGGCATCCCTGCCATCCTGTACGGCAGCCGGAGCCGGAATGTTTACCTCTATCTCCACGGCAAGAACGGCTGCAAGGAAGAGGCAGAACGTTTTGCCGCTACAGCCTGTGAAGCGGGCTGGCAGGTGCTGGCTATCGACCTGCCCGAGCATGGCGCACGGAAAAACAGCCCTGAGCGGCTTCTGCCGTGGGTGGCTGTGCCGGAGATAGAAGCCGTATATGCCCGCATGAAGCCGGTGTGGGCGCATATCCGGCTGTATGGCGTGAGCATCGGCGCGTGGCTTGCCATGCGGGCGCTGCAGGGAGACGCGCCGGAACAGACCCTGCTGGTCTCTCCGGTGGTGGATATGGAAGCTCTCATTACGAATATGATGCAATATGCCCATGTGACCGAGGAACAGCTGCAGCGGGCAGGGGAGATCCCCACGGATCTTGGGGAGACCCTCTCATGGCCGTATCTGTGCTGGGTGCGGGAACATCCGCTGCACTGGCATGGCCGCACGCAGGTGCTGTATGGTGACGGGGATGCCCTGACCAGCCGCACCATGATCGAGCGCTTCCGTCAGGAAAGCGGGGCGCATCTGACGATCATGGAAGGCGGGGAACACTGGTTCCATACCCCGGTGCAGATGGCGGTCCTTCAAACGTGGGAAGAAACGAACGTTTGATTTTTGATTTAGAATAGCCGCCGCGTGCGCTTTGGCTATTTTTAGCGGAAGTATTATTTTTATATTTGCAAACCAGCAAAGCCTGCGGGCTTTGCTGGTTTGCTTTTTCACGGGAAAGGTCGTGACCGTACACTGCATTTTTTGTGGTGACTATGCATTTTATCTTTGGGACTCTTTCTGTGAAAAAATGGTTTGGAAACGACCGCAGTCGTTTCCAAACCACAATATCAAATAAATTTTCCTCTGCTTATGGCCAGAGCGCACGCGGAGGCCATTTCAAATCATAGAAGCTTACAGCAACAAAAACTGCCGCTGACGGTTTTTACGCCGTCAGCGGCAGTTTGCATTTACAGATTCAGTTCAGCAGGATCTGAAACTCAGACCTTTGCTTCGCTGTTGTGCTCAGCATTCTTATAGGCCTTGAAGGAGTGGAACACGATGTTCAGGCCCAGAACGATCAGCAGCACGGCCAGGATCAGCTGCAGGCCGTTTGCAATGAACACAGCACCCCAAGTGGTCTCGCCAGCGGGGATGGTGACAGCAGCGGCATTGCTGATGGCCTTGACCATAGCGATCAGACGCTGCACCAGAGCGGTGAAGGTGACGCACAGCATGATGACCAGCGGAGGGAAGATCATCTTGTTGCTGCGGCCGGTGACCTTCAGGAACACGCACAGGGTGGCCAGAACCAGAGCGCTCAGCAGCTGGTTTGCAGAACCGAACAGGGGCCAGATGTTGGCGTAGCCGATCTTGGTCAGCAGGAAGCCGAAAGCCAGAGTCAGGAAGGTGGAGAAGTACACGTTGCACAGCAGCTTGCGCCAGCCCTCAGCATGCTCCATGTCGTCCACGCTGAACAGCTCCTGGAAGCTCATGCGGCCGATACGGGCCACAGCATCCAGACTGGTCAGGGCCAGTGCGGAAACGCACATGGTCATAAACACAGAGGCAAAGTGCTGGTCCAGGCCAAAGCCCACGAAGAAGCTGGCAACGCCGCGGCTGAAGACCTGGAACGGAGTGCCGTCTGCGGGGGTGCCGTCTGCAGCAGCAGAAGCACCTGCAACACACAGAGCGATGACAGCCAGCAGGCTTTCCAGCACCATGGCACCATAGCCGACCTTCAGCATATCCTTCTCATTGGTAACGGTCTTGGAGGAGGTGCCGGAAGACACCAGACTGTGGAAACCGGAAACAGCGCCGCAGGCAACGGTAACGAACAGGATGGGGAACATGGTGCCCAGCTTGGCGTTGGTAAAGCCGGTGAACACCGGCAGGTTCATGACGGGATGGTTGACGATCAGGCCCAGAACAGCACCCACGATCATGGCCACGAACATAAAGGTGGTCATGTGGTCACGGGGCTGCTTCAGCAGCCACATGGGCAGGACAGCAGCAAAGAAGATGTACACAAAGGTGATGTAGCTCCATGCAGCCTTGCCCAGAATGATGGGGAAGTTTGCACCCACCACAAAGGACAGCACGATGAATACGATGCTGATCACATTCTCTTTCCAGCCGGTGAAGTGCAGGCTCTTCTGCAGCAGGCCAAAGATCACGGCGAACACCATGAACATGATGGAGACCATGCCGGCAGCACCGTTGGTCTGGGCAGCCTCCACCAGAGCACCGTCAGCACCGTAGGCATTAAAGGTGCCGGCCACCATGTCGGCAAAGGCAGCGATCACGATGCCGCAGAACAGCCAGCAGAACAGCAGGAACAGCTTGCGGCCGGTCTTGCCGATGTACTTTTCGATCAGCATGCCCATGCTCTTGCCGTCGTTCTTAACGGAAGCATACAGAGCGCCGAAGTCGGTGACAGCACCGAAGAAGATGCCGCCCAGCAGCACCCACAGCAGCACCGGCAGCCAGCCGAAAGCAGCGGCCTGGATCGCACCGGTGACAGGGCCTGCACCGGCAATGGAGCTGAACTGGTGTGCAAACACGGTCCAGCCGTCGGTGGGAACGTAGTCCCGGCCGTCCTCATGGACAACTGCCGGGGTCTTGGCAGAGGGGTCGATGCCCCACTTGTTTGCCAGCCAGCGGCCGTAAAGCATATAAGCGCCAAACAGACACACGGCTGCGATCAATACGATGACCAGCGTATTCATTGTTTTTACCTCTTTCCTTTCTTGGCATCCGGCAAATGTCAGCGGCATGGGGGCGGCAGGGTGTAAAAAAGGCCCCGTCTTCCTGCGTTCGTTCCATTTGGGACGAACCATCGAAGACGAAGGCCTTCACATACACTGCACATCGTGTATGGAATACTCCGCGATACCACTTCGTTTGCTGCACAGGGCAGCCACTCCCAGCGTACATACATACGCAGCCCCGTAACGTGGGCAAAACGGCCATGCATTACTGGAAGGCGGGGTCAGCGCCTTTGTTCACACAGGCTGCTCGCAGGGGAGAACGCTTTGCTCCTGACTGCTGCCCTTGCATCAGATGGGCGGCTCTCTGGGAGAGGGTGCTGCAAAGAATCATGTCCTGTTCATCGCATTTGCCGAATGATTGTCCGTATTTTAGTGCGGAATTCACAAATTGTCAATATCCTTGGAACAAGTTCGGAGGATACACTAATTCAGGAAAGCGTTCTGCAATAATTTTTAGGTGATTTTTGTTCATGCGTGAAACGAAGAAAACTATACACCAACACGAATGAAAAGAGTTCACGCCAAGGGCTTGACTTTCACACTTTGATGTGCTAAAGTGGTGATGCAAGAAAGAACCTGAACATTTCCGGAACATTTAAAAAAGGGAACGCTCCCAAAACCGGACAGTCCGCTGCGGCGGCAAGGAGAACATTCATGTCAGATAAAAATTCCAGAAGAAACCAGACCACCGATGCACTGTTTGATGCCATCCTCAGTCTGGAAACGCGGGAGGAGTGCTACAACTTCTTTGAAGACCTGTGCACTGTAAAGGAGATCTCGGATATGGCGCAGCGGCTGGAAGCGGCAAAGATGCTGCTGGACGGCAGAACCTACGATCAGATCGTGAAGGCAGTGGAGATCAGCACGGCCACCATCAGCCGCATCAACCGCTGCATCCAGTACGGCTCCGGCGGCTACCGCGAGACCATTGAAAAGGTGCGTGGCACCCAGAACCCTAAAAAGCAGGAGTAACACCGGCGTACCCGGCAGACATAGAATGGAGCGTACACCGCCCCTGACCGGACGAACGAAAGGAAGGTTTTATCATGTCTGCTGAGAACTGTATCGATACCACCCGCTGCCCCTGCCCCTGCCTGCCCAAGGTGACGCTGGAGCAGGCGGTCATTGACCTTGTGGAGAGCATCGCTCTGCAGGAAAATGCCCTGAGCCACATCCTGTGCGCCGAGAGCCGGAAGATGGACGCCGCCATGAAACTGGACGGTCTGGACCTGTGCAAGCTGCTGGAAGTAAACGATTCGGCCACCAACATGGTGCACGCCGTGGCAAACCTGGAGCTGGTGCTCAAGGATAAGCTGGAGTTCGTCTCCAACAACCTGTACTATCCGCCTGCGGATGCCGCAGCGAAGTAAGAAGATGCGGAAAGGCCTGTCCGGATGCCGGGCGGGCCTTTTCTCTGCTTGAATGCATAATTTTTGTAAAAACCATTTGTTGGAATTGCTGATAACGGGATTCTGTGCTATACTATACAATGTATCACCATGAAAGTGAGGAAATTTACAAATTGCTGAACTACGATGCGATCCTGTTTGATGTGGACGGGACCCTGATCGATTCCGCTCCCGGTATCATAAATACATTAAAAGAAGTCTTTGCCAGGATGGGCGTGGACACCACAAATGTGAACCTGCGCCGCTACCTTGGCCCGCCGCTGCGCAAGAGCTTTGGTGAGCACTTTACCGACCCGGCCCTCATTGAAAAGGCCACCGACCTGTACCGCGACAGCTATGCCGTCAAGGGCAGCCACGAGTGCGCCGCCTACCCCGGTGCAGCAGAGATGCTGCAGCGCCTGAAGGACGCAGGCCTTGTGCTGTGCACCGCTACCTCCAAGCCCACGCAGGTCGTTACGCCCATTCTGGAAGAAAAGGGCCTTGCAGGCTATTTTGATTTTATCGGCGGCGCGTCCATGGACGAGAGCCGCGACACCAAGACCGACGTGGTGCGCCATGTGCTGGCCCAGCCCATGATGCAGGGCAGGCGGGTGCTGATGGTGGGCGACCGCAACGACGACATGCGCGGCGCTGCGGACTGCGGGCTGGATGCCGCCGGTGCGCTGTACGGCTACGGCAGCAGGGAAGAGCTGGAACCCTTCCACCCGGTGCTGCTGGCCGAAAGCTGCGCCAGCCTTGCAGACCAGATCCTGAACGGACAGGCATGACCGGAAGGCCCTGTGCCGGAAACTAAGTGAATGGTGAGAGATATGAGAAATACACGACCGGAAAAGCAATCGCTTACTCCTATGCAGAAGCAGGCTGTGCTGGTGTGCAGTGTGTGCGCGCTGGCAGCCATTCTGACCATTGCCATTACCATGACGCTGCTCAAGCGCGGCAAGACCCCTGCAGCTCCGGGGGAACAGCCCTCCAGCGAGGTGCTGGTGCCGGGCGAAGAGGATATCTCGGATCACTACCAGATCAGCGAGACCTCTGCCGCCCTGCTGCCGGAGACCGCCGACGCGGGCGAGAGCTACCAGAAGGAAACGCTGTTCCTCGGCGATTCCAACACGGTGCGCCTGTACGCCAACGGCCTGATCAGCCTGCAGCAGTTCTGCGCCAAGGAGGGCATTGGCACCCATGCCGCCCTGAACGATGGCATCGTTACCTTTAAAAAGGACAGCAACACCTACACCATCGCGCAGGCCGTGGCCAAAATGAAGCCCCGCCGCGTGGTCATCATGCTGGGCACCAACGATACCGGCATGAGCGTGGACGAGTTCATCAAGAACTACACCGCGCTGGTGCAGGCCATTCAGGAAAGCTACCCCTACACCGACATCATCGTGAACACGGTGCCGCCGGTGCCTGCAAACCACGCAAACTACCCCCACATGGACCAGACCAAGATCGACGACTTCAACATGGCCCTGCTGTCCATGTGTGAGCAGATGGGCCTGAAGTTCCTCAACAGCGCCGAAGCGCTGAAGGATGCCAACGGCTATGGCCGCGAGGATTACTACCAGACCGGCGATATCCACCTGAAGCCCGTGGGCCTGAAGGCCATGCTGAGCTATCTGCGCACCCACGCTTACCAGACCGACGACCGTCGGCCCGACACCGCCAACATCCCCACCCGCGCCGAGTATACCCCGAACCCCAGCTCTGCGGTGACAGCACCCAGCAGCTCGGAGGCTGCAGGCTCTTCCGAAGAGCAGGGTGTGCTGTATCAGGCCAGCTACCGGGTGGACAAGACCGGCGGCACCCTTTCCAGCGGCAGCGACAGCGGCAAGACATCCCTCTCCTATGAAGTGACCAGCGCCGCCCAGTCCATCAGCGTGACGGCTGTGCCGCAGGACGGCTATGTGTTCGTCAAGTGGAGCGACGGCGTGACCCAGAAGACCCGCACCGATACGAACTTCAAGCAGAACGTGGACGTGACCGCCGTATTTGCAGCGGCTTCCGTGCATATCAGCAGCACCGGCAAGGCCGTGCTGGGCGATTCCTACACCTTTACCGCAAAGCTGGGCGGCAAGCACCTCACTGCCGACAGCATCCGCTGGTACGCCAACGGTGCGGAAGTGCCGCAGGCGGCGGGCAAGACCACCGTCAAGGTGGAGATCGACCCCTCCATGCTCAATGCGACCTTTAAGGTGTACGCAGTGGCAAGCTACAACGGCTGCACCGTTACCAGCAACGTCCTGAATGTGACGGTCAGCGGCGTAAGCTCCGGCAGCTCTTCGTCCAGCTCCGGCAGCAGTTCCGGCTCCTCCGGCAGCTCTGGCAGCACGTCGGGCAGCGGTTCTTCCGGCAGCACCAGTTCTTCCGGTGCATCGTCCGGCACCACCTCCGGGGCATCCTCCGGGGCTACATCCACCTCCGGCAGCTCGTCTCACAGCTCTTCCAGCAGTGAGAGCACGGCTTCCCCGGCAGGCTCGGCTTCTGCTTCCAACGGAACAGCCAGCTCTTCCCACAGCACCAGCTCGTCCCACGCGGACTCTGGTGAGAGCAGCTCGGCTTCCCATAGCAGCTCCAGCAGCGAGAGCAGCTCTGGCAGCTCCCATGCGGCTTCGGAATCCAATGCCAGCAAGGAAGCCGCCAGCGAGCAGTCCGCATCCACGGACTCCGCGTCCTGAGGCTGTCACCCCGGCCTGCCGTGCCGCATAGGCTGGCAGGAAGGGAGGCGTTTGCATGTACTACGAGGAACCCCGCATCCCGGCGCTGCCCGGGGAAGAGAACGTGACCGACGGCAGCGTGGACGATTACGGCACCGACTGGGAGAACGTGGACAACGGCGCGCTGGAAGAGGAAATGGCAAAGTGTGCTGCCACCCCCTGTGATGCTAAAACCACCTGCCCGGACAACGACCCGGAGCAGACGGACGTACCACCGTACGAAATTGTAACAGAATGATGTGAAGCCAGCTCTGTTTACGGCAGGGCTGGCTTCTGCCTGTTGTTGAGCGCATGGCAGCTGAGGCCATGGCAGAAGGAAAAGAGGGAAGGTTTATGGCAAAATATTATTGCGTGCTGTTCGATGCAGACAACACCCTGCTGAACTTTGACGCAGCCGAAAGCAAGGCACTGGCCGAAACGCTGGTGAACTACGGCATTGAGCCGGACGCAGAAACGGTGCAGACCTACCGCACCATCAACTCGGAGCTGTGGCGGCAGCTGGAAAAAGGCCAGATCAAGCGGGAAAAGCTCATGGCGGAGCGGTTCACCCGCTTCCTCAAGGCCATTGATGCCGCCGGTGACGGAGCCGAGATGAACCGCTTCTATCTGGAACAGCTCTCCACCCACCCGGACCTGATGGGGCCGGAAGTGCTGGATGTGCTGCGGGAGCTTTCCGAGGTGGCAACGCTGGCCGTTGTGACCAACGGCTTCCAGAAGGTGCAGATCCGCCGTCTGGCCGAGAGCGGTGTGCTGAACTTTATGGAGGACGTGTTCGTCTCCGAGAAGATGGACAGCGAAAAGCCGAACCGCAGAATTTTTGATGCGGCCCTGCGCGCCCTTGGCGTGGAGAACCGCGAGCATGTGCTGGTGGTGGGCGACGGCCTGAGCAGCGACATTCAGGGCGGCGTGAATGCGGGCCTTGACACCTGCTGGTATAACCCCAGCCACGCCGAGAACCCCGGCAAGGTGGTGCCCACCTACGAGATCGCAGACCTGAAAGAGCTGTACCCGCTGGTGATGGAGCAGGAAGAGCTGGCCAATGTGGGCCTGAAGAACCGCCGCCACCAGTGCTGAGCCAATAAGCGGATGGAGAACGGGATCATAAAACTATGCTGATACATTTGGAAAAACTAGGCAAGAGCTTTGGCGAAAAGATCGTGCTGCACGATGTGACCGCCAGTGTCGAGCGGGAGGACCGCATCGGCATCGTGGGCCAGAACGGCGCGGGCAAGACCACCCTGCTCAAGATTTTGACCGGCGAGTACCAGGACTACGAAGGTGAGTTCAGCGTGACCCACGGCGTGACGCTGGGCTATCTGGAACAGAACGCAAAGCTGGATGCCACGCTGGATCTCTACGGCGAGATGCGCTCCACCTTTGCCCCTGTGCTGGATGCCATGGCCCAGATGCAGGTGCTGGAACGCAAAATGGCCGCGCAGCCGGACGACACGGAGCTGCTGGCCCGGCACGACCAGCTGCAGAACATCGTGGATGCCGCCGACGGCTACAACATGGATGTGAACATCAAAAAGGTGCTGTCCGGCATGGGCTTTGCGCAGGATACATGGCAGAAGAACATTGCGGTGCTCTCCGGCGGCGAGCTGACGAGGCTGCGGCTGGCAAAGCTGCTGCTGGAAAAGCCGGACGTGCTCATTCTGGACGAGCCCACCAACCACCTGGACTTTGCCACCATGGAATGGCTGGAAAACTACCTCAAAAGCTATTCCGGTGCGGTGCTGGTGGTCAGCCACGACCGCTACTTCCTCGATAACGTGTGTACGAAGATCTGGGAGGTCTCCTTCCAGACCATGACCACCTACAAGGGCAACTTCTCGGCCTACCTGCCCCAGAAGGAAGCCGCCGATGCCCTGCGCCAGAAGCAGCACGATGCAGATGTGGCACTGGCCGAAAAGCTGCAGGACTACGTGGACCGCAACCTTGTGCGCGCCTCCACCACCAAAATGGCCCAGAGCCGCCGCAAGCAGCTGGAAAAGCTGGAGATCACCGAAGCGCCCAAGGACGAGACCAATCAGCTCAAGTTCCGGTTTGAATATGACGTAGAACCGTGGAACGAGCTGGTGCTGCTCAAGAACCTGACCATCAAAATAGGGGAGCGCACCCTGCTGGAACCCTTTACCTACACGGTGTGCCGCGGCCAGCGGCTGGTGATCGCAGGCCCCAACGGCGCGGGCAAGTCCACCCTGATGCAGGTGCTGGACGGCAAGCGCCGCCCCTCCGGCGGCATGGTGCGGCTGGGCACCGGCGCACGGCCCAGCATCTTTGCCCAGCAGCAGAACCGTCTGGGTCAGGGCCGGGTCATCGATGTGATCTGGAACAAGTACCCCCGCATGACCGAGCTGGAGGTGCGCAGCCATCTGGCAAAGCTGGGCTTCCGGGGCGAGACGGTGTTCAAGCCCTGCGAGGCGCTTTCCGGCGGCGAGCTGGCCCGCCTGCGCTTTGCGGAGATCGTGCTGGAACGGCCCAACCTGCTGTTTCTGGACGAGCCCACCAACCATCTGGACATCTACACCCGCGAAAACCTTACCGAGGCCCTCATGGCCTACACCGGCACGCTGCTGCTGGTCACCCATGACCGCCATCTGATGAACAGTCTGGCCTGCCCCATCCTCTACCTTGAGGACGGCAAGGCCACCCTCTACCCCAGCTACGATGCCCTGATGGGCCGCAGCGCCCCGGCACCTGCCGTGCAGAAGGCCGCCGAACCGGCCAAGACCGGCTACGGCAGGGAGCAGCGCCGCCGCCGCGCCGAGCTGCGGGCCAAGATCAAGGCCTGCGAGGACGAGATGGAAGCCTGCGGTGCACGCGAAGTGGAGCTGGACAACGAGATTAACTCCCCGGAGGTGTACAACGACCCCGACCTGCTGCGCCAGAAGAGCGATGAGCTGAGCGACCTGCGCTTCCATCAGGAAGAGCTGTTTGCCGCGTGGGAAGCTGCCATGGAAGAGCAGGAAAGCTACGAGCAGAGCCAGCAGACCGAAGAGTAAAGGAGGGTGCAGCATGCCCCAAAACAGACGCAGTTACGAAAAAACGCGCCGCATCGCCCTTTCCGGCCTGCTGTTTGCGCTGGCCATGGCACTTTCGTTCATTGAGGGCACGCTCACCATCCCAGGCCTTTTGCCGGGCATGAAGCTGGGCCTTGCCAACATCGTGGTGATGTACGCGCTGTTTTTCATGGGGCCAAGGCAGGCGCTGGTGCTGGACGTGCTCAAGGCGCTGTTCGTGTTTCTGGTGTCCGGCTTCACGGCGGGCCTTCTCTCGCTGTGCGGCGGCCTTTTGTCCCTGCTGGTGATGTGGGTGCTGTACTATCTGCTGCCGGTGCGGCCCACCTGGTTCATCCTTTCCGTGTGCGGCGCACTGGCCCACAACATCGGCCAGCTGCTGGGTGCAGGCGTGATCATCTCGTCCTCGCTCTCGTTCTACTATGCGCCGGTCATGCTGGTGCTGGGCCTTGTGATGGGCGCACTGACCTCCATCACCCTCAAGGCCCTGCTGCCGGCTCTTGGCAAAATGGGCTTCAGTACACAGGAAAAACGGAAGGAAGATTAAAAAATTTCTTTGTTTTTAACGGCCTCGCCCTCTCAGTCTCACTCCGTTCGCCAGCTCCCCCAAGGGGGGAGCCTTTGGCAAAACTGGAAAGTTTACCGTACTGCCAAGGCCTCTCACTTTGGGAGAGGTGGCACGGCGTAAGCCGTGACGGAGAGGGCAAGGACGCTGACGAAAAAACCAACGACCTATGCATCACAGTTGCATTTTGGCCGGAAATCAGTATAATAAGGAAACAACCTGCTATTTTAAAGATAAAATCTCTTGCATACAGCGCTGCCGCCGTGGGAAAGTGCGCGGCAGCCGGGAGGTGTTTGCACTATGAGTGAAAAAGTTACCATCAAGGTGGAGCGCAAAAAGCTGCATCTGCCCACCATCGCCCTGCGCGGGCTGGTGGTGTTCCCCAACAATCTCGTCCACTTTGAGGTGGGCCGCGAAAAGAGCATTGCCGCCGTGGAGTGGGCAATGGCAAATAATTCCAACGTGTTTCTGGTGGCACAGAAGTCCATGGACACCACCGAGCCGCAGCAGGCAGACCTGTTCAGCTACGGCGTGGTGGCCGAGGTCAAGCAGGTGCTGCGCGTCTCCGGGGACCTTGTAAAGGTCCTGGTGGAGGGCAAGTACCGCGCAAAGCTCAGTGCACTGGATGCCAGCGGCGATTTTCTGCTTTCGGAGGTGCGCCCGGCCCCGGTGCGCGCAGGCAAGGCTGACGATGCCGTGGAGACCGAAGCGCTGCTGCGCGCCCTCAAGGCCGGGTTTGACGAGTACCTTGGCATGAACCCGCGCCTTGGCAAGGACGTGGTGTTTGCCATCGTTTCCAGCGACGACCCCGCCTTCCTCAGCGAGTACATGCCTGCAAACCTGCTGTTCCGCTACGAGGACAAGCAGGCTGTGATGGACGAGGGCACCCTGAACGGACGGCTGAAAAAGCTCATCGAGATGCTGCGCCGTGAGTGTCAGGTGATGAAAATTGAAAAGGAGATCGCGGAAAAGGTCAACGAGTCCATGGACAAGAACCAGCGCGATTACTACCTGCACGAACAGCTGCACATCATCAGCGACGAGCTGGGCGAGGGCGACGACACCCACGCCGAGGCCGACGAGTACCGCCGCAGGATCACGGAACTGCACCTTGCCGAGGACAGCGAGAAGAAGCTGCTCAAGGAAGTGGACCGCCTTGCCAAGATGCAGGGCTCCAACCAGGAGGCAACGGTCATCCGCACCTATCTGGACACCTGCCTTGACCTGCCGTGGAACACCTTTACGGTGGACGACCTTGATATCAGCCGCGCACAGCAGATCTTGGACCGCGACCACTACGGCCTGAAAAAGGTGAAGGACCGCATTCTGGAAACGCTGGCCGTGCGCAAGCTGGCACCGGACGTGAAGGCACAGATCATCTGCCTTGTAGGCCCTCCGGGCGTGGGCAAGACCAGTATTGCACGCTCCATCGCCGAAAGTCTGGGCCGCAAGTATGTGCGCATCAGCCTTGGCGGCGTGCGGGATGAAGCCGAGATCCGCGGCCACCGCCGCACCTACATCGGCGCGATGCCCGGCAAGATCATCACTGCCATGATCTCTGCCAAGAGCGCGAACCCCCTCATGCTGCTGGACGAGATCGACAAGCTGGCAGGCGACTTCCGCGGCGACCCGGCCGCAGCCCTGCTGGAAGCGCTGGACCCGGAGCAGAACAGCACCTTCAACGATCATTTCATCGATATCCCGTTCGATCTGAGCCATGTGCTCTTTATCACCACCGCCAACGACCTGGGCAGCATCCCCGGCCCGCTGCGTGACCGCATGGACGTGATCGAGCTGCCCAGCTACACCCGCGTGGAAAAATACAACATTGCCCGCAAGCACCTGCTGCCCAAGCAGCTCAAGGCCTGCGGCCTGACCGGCAAGGTCACGCTGAGCCAGAGCGCGCTGTACGGCATCATCGACGGCTACACCCGCGAGGCCGGTGTGCGCAATCTGGAACGCACCATCACCAGCGTGCTGCGCAAGTGCGCCCGCAAGATCGCCGCAGGCGAGGTGGAAAGCGTCTCCGTTACCGGCACCATGCTGGAACAGCTGCTTGGCCCCCGCTTCGTCAAGCCCGACTTCCTCAACCGCACCAACGCGGTGGGCATCGCCAACGGTCTGGCATGGACCAGCGTGGGCGGCGAGACGTTGCCCATCGAGGTGCAGGTGATGGACAACGGCAGCGGCAAGATCACCGTCACCGGTTCGCTGGGCGACGTGATGAAGGAGAGCGCTCAGCTGGCCGTTACGTGGGTGCGCGTGCACGCCGCCGAGTACGGCATCGACCCGGAAAAGCTCAAAAAGTGCGACCTGCACATCCACGCCCCGGAGGGCGCAGTGCCCAAGGATGGCCCTTCTGCCGGTGTCACCCTGACCACGGCGCTGGTGTCCTGCCTGTCCGGCATCCCGGTGCGCGGTGATGTGGCCATGACCGGCGAGATCACCCTGCACGGCAACGTGCTGCCCATTGGCGGCCTGCGGGAAAAGAGCATGGCGGCCTACCGCGAGGGCATGAAGCTGTCTCTTATACACATCTGACGCTGCCGACGAACTCTAGGGTGTAGA
>ENA-OYWZ01000069-OYWZ01000069.1-human-gut-metagenome-genome-assembly--contig:-NODE-69-length-71887-cov-7.881849_pt1 | contig 71887 bp, 64 predicted proteins | sample MGYA00244841_ERZ653414 | MGnify/ENA primary metagenome ERZ653414 (study PRJEB26926, sample SAMN06164894) | human gut metagenome | biome: ENVO:00009003; feature: ENVO:2100002; material: ENVO:00002003... | reverse complement strand
GGTATAGCTCAGTTGGTAGAGCAGCGGTCTCCAAAACCGCGTGCCGAGGGTTCAAATCCTTCTGCCCCTGCCATATAGCACTGACAAAATAGATGACAGTGCCGTAAAGCCCGTAGATACGGGCTTTTTTGATATCCAAATGACGAAAAAAAGAAGTTAAAAATTAAAGATGAAATAAGTGGTAAAATACCGACTGACAGGATTTGAATTTTGAAATCATGAGATATCAAAGCAAATAATATAAATAAAGAATAGATAAAGAAAAGAAAAAACCTTTATCCGCTTTTTTAATATAGAAAATAGTATACAAAATTTCAAAGACCGTTTTGTCTGATATCATGAAAGTGACGTTAAACAAAGCGGTCTTTTTTATGCACTGACGGAGGCGACAACAAAAGGCGTATCAGAAACAGCATATAAATATAAGGAGGAAATCAAGTCGGATTTGTAAATAACGCAGTTCAATACTTTCAGCATACGATAGCGATTACACAGCCGAGGTCAATTACGATTTTCATACGGCGAAGTAAATCGCCGTCCTTTATTTTTTCGGAGATGTGTGGTAAAATGAAAAAGAAAACTGGAATTTGGAGGGGACTATGATGATTGATGAAACGATTATGAAATATCTTGAAGAAGATGTTTGTGATATAAGAGGTTTTGACCGTTCAACGCTTATTTCAGCCGATGAAGGAAAATTCGTACTTAAGGTTGTTCCCGGTGAGGATTGCTCCAACAATGTCGGTACCATTCACGGCGGATTTTTGCTTGCGGCAGCAGATATTGCCGCAAGCGGCGCTTGCGATACATACGGCAGAGAATGTTCTTCCGTTAATTTTTCTGCAAATTTTCTGCGCCCTTGCTTTGCAACAGATGAGTATTTAATGGTTACGGGTAAAGTTTTGAAATATGGAAAGAAAATAGCGGTAGTTGAAGTTGAAATAGTTCGCCCTGATGGAAAACTTGCCTTTAAAGGAACAAGCACATTAGCTGTTTTTGATTCCCTAATAACAGAAGAAAAGTTAAGAAATAAATAGAGCTTAACTTTCAAATAAGAGGTTTATAAGCAGACGGAAGGCGGTAGTTGGTATTTAGAAAAAGTCGCAAATGAGTTTATAGGCATCATAAAGAAACTATTGCCGATTCATATTTAGCAATTATATTTAGGAACAAAAGACGGATAAAGGAAATAATACCTTTATCCGTCTTTTTTATTTAGAACATCATATATAGAAACTCAAATACCGTTTTGTATGGTATCACAAAAGTGATATTGGGCAAAGCGTCTTTTTATGTCAATTTATGACAAAGTAAAAAACGCACGCTTAAACAGTTTCATATGAGATCGGCGCAGAAGTCCAAGACTCTTTTCACAGAAAAAAGCTCTGTTCAATAAATTAATCTTCTTTGTCAAGCAGGCGCAGAGACTTTTTATTTCTAAAGTACAGACATACGCCTATTCCTATAAACGCAATAATAAAAAAGAACAGCGCCGCGCCGCTTCCCTTACCTGTGCCGAACATATATGTAAGAACGTTTTCATTTTGCTTTGCCATTATCGGCTCACATATGAATTCTACCACAAAGCCTCCAAGGAAATATCCCAAAGGAATGGTAAAAAATTGCAGAGAATTTCTGACGGAATAAATCCTTCCCTGTATATTTTCAGGAATTTTAAGACGCAGAATCGCTTCCATATTGGCGCTCATAAGCGGTATTGTAATCCAGCCGAGAAATCCGCCGATACTCCATATCAATGCGTTGTTTCCCAAAGCGAGCAACAGGTTTTCCGTACTCATTGAAAACAGCAGACAGTTGCAGATCACCCGTACTCTATTTTTAGGAGGCTTTGCAATAGAGGCAAAAATACTGCCGATAAGGGTTGTTATACCGATAACAGTATTGATAATTCCCATTGTTATCTCAGAGCCGCCGTTCCGTGACAAAAGCATTGCGGGAAATGCGGCATTATACATAGAAGCAACAAGATTGATTGCGGCGAGAAATAAAATCAGCGTAAAAACACCCTGCTGATTTTTCAGCCATATCACGCCGCTTTTTACCGAGCGGATAAAGTTATCGCGTTCTTCCGACCGTTTGTTATCCTCGGGAATTTTTATAAATAAAAGCAGAGTCAAAAATGCCGCCGCAAAGGTGATAAGGTCTATGCAGATAACCGCTTCAAGCCCGAAAAAGCCGATAACCGCAGTTGTAATAATCGGCGTAAGAATAGTGTTTGCCGAGTTTGACATATAACGAAGTCCGCCGACTTTTTGGTAATATTTTTCGGGGAGTATTTTTGTTACCGCAACCTCCGAGGCTGGCGACTGAACGGTATTCATCACTCCGCCAACTGCGTTGATAACGTATATGTGCCATATTTCAAGACGGTTTGAGATAAGAAGGACAAGTACGATAATCGTTGTCAATGCGGTAATACTGTCGCAGACAAGCATTGTAAATTTCTTGTTCCAACTGTCTGACAGCGCGCCGGCGAATACGCTGAAAATCACATAAGGCGCATACGAGCACACCATAAGCGAAGCGGTGGCAAGCGCAGAGCCTTTTTGATTATATGACCAGATTATCAACGCATAAGCTGTCATAGAGCTGCCCAAAGCCGAAAACGACTGAGTCAGCCAAAGGATAAGAAATATTTTCATTTCTTTAAACGTTTTATATAAATTGTTCATTTTTAACCTTACTCCTAACTTGATTTTTATTTATTCAAATCAGTGTGCAAGGCTTCGGAACAGAAATTATTCCGCTCTGTTCAGGTCTGTTCCGTTAAACCCTGCACAGAGCATTGTCAATACATAAAAGCATAGCGTTATCCCTCTTTTTTTTACTATTAAAATTATACCATATCCCTTAGAATTGTCAAGGCGTATTAAGACGCGCCCGCCTTCCGGCCGATGTTAATAATGACGGAAAAGTAAATGCGAGAGACTGCTCTATAATTTCACAATTCAGCGTGGGCAATATCAATAACTTTTAAGGTATAGCTGCAATATCTTTACTTACATACGCCCTGTTTACGCTTCGATAATTAAAAGGTTTATTATTCAATAGTTGATAAGTAAAATTAATAATTAAAAACTGCCTGATTTTGATTTACCTTAAAAGGTCGGTCACAAAATTCATTAGGCAGATTAAGAAGGCTTGAATCCTGAATTTAAACAGGATTCAGGTCTTTTAGTTTTATGACAATAATTCAAAAATATCATCTTTGCTTTTACTGAAGATCCTTACTTTTATCCCAAATGCTGCTTGTAAATCTATTTTAAATAAATTTACATTATATATTATCTGATTTAGCGGTTTGATTGCAAAAGACTACGGAATTCCGTCGGCGTTAAATTGCATTTTTTCCTGAACTGCCTTGTAAAATGGGCATATGTTTTATAACCGGACTGAAAGGCGATTTCAGTTACGGACAAATTAGTTGTGGCAAGCAGCATTTTAGCGTAAGCTATCCTGCTTTCTGTCAAATCTTCGATAAACGTTACTCCGAAGGTTTCTTTATATGAGCGCTGAAATGCAGATTTGCACATGCGAACCTCGTGCGCGGCGCTTTCAACTGTTCTGGATTCGAATGGCTTGCTATATATTTTATTTCTTATAGTAACAAGCATTTCCTGCTTAGAACTTAATATAGCCATACTTTCCTGATTTAAGCGCTCGCTTATTTTATTGAATATCAGCGATATGAAATTAGAAATGCTGTTATCCTTATAAAGGTTACATGAGCCGAATTCATAAGCTATGGATTTGAAGCAGAAATCAAGAAAATAAATACTGTCTATTTTGATCGGCGTAGAGTAGGGAATGTTTAACTTTAAAAATTCCTGTTCCTCTCCGGGCTCAAAAAGAAAATGAATCCAGTTATTTTCAAAGGTCTGCTGAGGAAGACACTTATAATATTGAGGCATACCCTTTGGATATATGAAAACAGAATTTTTCGGTATGATTGTTTCAGCATTATCCAGAATAAAAACCGCGTCAGTTTTTAATAATAAAAGCAGATAATCTCCGCTGCCCTCCGGGCGGTTTATAAAAAAATCAGCGTCATGGCAATGATTGTAGCCGACATTGTTAATAATCATCAAAAATCCCTCCTATGCACAAAATGCGCTATAATTTGTATTATATATCATTGCATTTGGATTGTCAATTATATATAATAAAATTATGAAATTGTGAATGAAAATATCGTTTTAATCAAAAATATTATAATTAAGGAGGAACACTTATGAGAAAAAGAAAACATACTTTGATTAAAATAATTGCCGCTGTTACTTCGGGAATTATTTTAACTGCTTCCATACCCGCGTCGGCGGCATGGGCTGAATCAAATAATATCATAACCAATTCTACATTTGATTATAATACCACGGGCTGGGGCACATATAAGGAAAGCGGCGGAAACGCCTCCCTCTCTGTGGATAGTGGACGTCTTGCCTTAAATATTACGTCTTTAGGCACATTAAACTATTCCGTTCAGGTATATTACGACATTGTGCCGCTGTATCAGAACGGAGTTTACCGCCTGAAGTTTGACATATCATCTACCGTAGACCGTTATGTTGAAGAAATGATTCAGCAAAACGGCGGTACATACAAGGCTTATACTTGGAAAGGGATTAATATAACGTCTGAGCCGCAGACTATAGATTACACTTTTACTATGAATTCGGAAACAGATATTATGTCCAAGCTGGTTTTTAACTGCGGAAATCAAGGAAATGAGCTGCCGGAGCATACTATCTATCTCGACAACGTATCATTGGAGCTGATAGACGACAGCGAGGTTGATTATACCGAATTCAAGGCTTACGAGCCGCCAATCGTTATAAATCAGGTAGGCTATAAACCGGATAGCAAGAAAACGGCGGTTTTCCGCGAAGTGACGGATGAAACTGAATTTTCTGTAATTGATTCTGTCACCGGCAAGACGGTTTACACGGGAGAGCTTTATGGTAAAACTGTAAACAGCAGCGCAGATGAAACCGATTATTTCGGAGATTTTACATCGGTAACGGAACCGGGAAGCTATTATATATCGTGCGGAAACTTAGATGATTCCTATACCTTTGAGATTTCAGAAGCGGTTTATGATAATCTGCTGGACGATACCGTCAGAATGCTGTATCTGCAAAGGTGCGGCGCTGAGGTTGAGGAGGGCGTATTCAGTCATCCCGCCTGCCATAATACGGAAGCTGTTATTTACGGGACAAGCGAAAAAATAGACGTTACGGGAGGCTGGCATGACGCCGGAGATTACGGCAGATATGTTGTTCCGGGAGCAAAAGCAGTTGCGGATCTGCTTTTCGCTTATGAGGCTGCTCCTGAACTTTATAGCGACGATATAGGTATTCCCGAAAGCGGAAACGGAATACCCGATATTTTAGACGAAGTCAGATATGAGCTTGAATGGATGCTAAAAATGCAGTCGGAATCAGGCGGAGTTTATCATAAGGTAACATGTCAGAATTTCCCCGGCTATATAATGCCGCAATTTGAAACGAATCAATTAATTGTAACTCCTATTTCCACAACGGCAACGGCAGATTTCTGCGCTTCAATGGCGATGGCATACGAATTTTATTACGATATAGACAGAGCTTTTGCGGAAACATGCATTAACGCTGCCGAAAAGGCATGGGGATATTTAAATGAAAATCCTAATTTGATATTTGAGGATCCTTCAGATATAACCACCGGCGATTACGGGGACAGCTCCGATAAGGACGAACGGTATTGGGCAGCCGCACAGCTTTACCGCGCTACAGGAAACGACGTGTATCTTGAATATATTATGCAAAACGGCGTAAAAACAGGTCAGGACTGGACAACTGTAGGAAATTACGGCAGTTTTGCAATTCTGACTATGAAGGATATTGATAAGAACTCAGAAATATACACAAGGGTTAAGAATTATGTTATTTCTCAGGCTGATTTATTTTTAAAAACAACTACGTCTACTCAATATGGAGTGGCAATAACTAAATTTAATTGGGGAAGCAATATGACGGTTGCAAATGCCGGCGTTTTACTTGGCGTTGCCTATGACCTGACCAACGACAGCAAATATCTTGACGCGGCGGAATCAAATCTCAATTATCTTTTGGGCAAAAATCCAAACGGAGTATGCTTTGTTACAGGTTATGGAACGGTATCTCCGCAGAATCCGCATCACAGACCGTCGATGGTTGCCGGACAAGCAATGAAAGGAATGCTTGTAGGAGGAGTCAATTCAGCCAAAGAGGACAGCGCCGCAAAGGCTTACCTTTCAAACAGTCCCGCTGCAAAGTGCTATATAGATCATTCCGAAAGCTATTCCACCAATGAAATCACGATTTACTGGAATTCACCCCTAACCTATTTGTTATCATTGACGGAAACGGAAAAAACCGAGATCAAGGGAGATATTAATTCCGACGGTGAAAGAAATACGGCAGATTTGGTTTTGCTGCAGAATTATATTTTGGGAAAATCGGATTTGACTAAAAAACAGACTGAGATCGCCGATATTAATAAGGACGGCTTTATAAATTGCTTTGATATTATAATATTGAAAAGAATGTTGTTAAATCAGTAATAACGGCGTTAAGATTATCTCCTACTGCTTAAACGGAGGGTCAGAAATTTTATATTTTAAATAAAGCGCGGCGGGCAGTATAAAAAATTGTCCGCTGCGTTTTGCAGTCTGCGGGGAACATAACTCCGCTTTCCGTTTTTTCGCTATTTGAATATCAAAAAAGCCCGAAACCTCGGGCTTTTTTGACTGTTCATCTCTTTTATAACAACAATATGGTGACCCGTAATCAAGTTCAGAAGTTTTTACATCAATATGATACATATTTCTACAGTAAATCCTGACGATAGCCGGGACTTTTATTTACTAACGACCGCTCTTCTTGGAGCCTGCTCTGCTTGCAAGACTGATTTCTTTCAGATACTTAATACCATTGTTTATAGCGGTTGCGCTTAATTTTAATTCCGTTGACATATCACAAATTTATCTTCGCCCTATAGCGATGATACTAGTTATTTCAAGCATTACTTCCAAAATTCGAATTGGACTGAGTTTCATTAACAAACTCCACTTTGCTTTCTGGAATTTCCTGAGAAAATCTTGATTGCATTAATTCTTGAAAATCTTCATTATATTCAAATCCTATGCATTTTCTATTGCACTGTTCAGCAGCAATAACAGAAGTGCCGCTACCAAGAAACGGATCTAAAATAGTATCATCGATATTAGTTGTAGCCTTAATAATTCGTTCTACTAAATTATTGGGATAGATTGCAGGATGGATATACTGTTTACCAACACTTCCAGCTTTACGATTAATATTCCAGAATGCTCCGCCATTCAACTTTTCATTTTTATAATCACAATATCCATCAAATACAGCATGATTAACTTCAAATTGTTCATTCTTTGAAAACAACAATACATATTCGTGACGGTCCACAATGTTTTTATCTCCAGTTGGAATGCCGGAAGATTTGTGCCAAATAATTATTCCTTTATAAAAGAAGCCTATTTCACAGCAGATTTTTACAAAGTCGTGCGGAATAGTTATTGCTTTGCCATTTTGAATACGAATATTGATGTTAATCCAAAGAGAACCATCTTTTGATAGTTTGTTATAACACTGTGTCCAAACCGCTTTCATGCGTTCAAGGTATACATCATATCTTTCCTGACCAATTTGACCTTTTTTAAAATAGTCCTTTAAATTCCAATATGGTGGTGAAGTAACTACAAGCTTAACAGAACCATCTAAAACATCGAACATGTTTTCAGAAGATTTAAATATCACTTTGCTATTTTGCTGAGAAATCAGCGAACAAGAATTGTCGGTATTTGCAGGCAAAATGTTAGAAGAAACAAAATCATCTTGTATAAGCAAGTAATCATTTCCACAATCAGACATGTTTAAAAGCCGTGAAATCACACCATCATCATCAAGCATAATATGTTCTGTAATATTAGCATGACCGTCATCTTCAGTCGGAATCCAAACGTTTCCGGGGTCTTTTCCTTTCGGATTATAATTTTTTGTTCTTTTACCCCATTCCACGTCTTTCCATATATGTTTTTCACGAATGGCATCTTTATTGAATTTCATAATCGAACGATTTTTGCAAAGCCACACTACATATTTTGCATTATCTTTAAAAGCAACATTTTGGGCAATAGATGAAGGGTATACAATTGTGTTTATATATGTATATCCTATTTCAATAGCAGCTGATAATATATCCATAAAATCATAAATAACATTGCCTTTATCGTCATATTCCGTTCTAACAATTGCGTAAAAGCAGCCGTCTTCTGATAAATTATCATACTCAGATTTAAGTAGCAATACAGTTTTTGTATAGCATGTGTTAGTTATCACTGCCTGCATTTTGAATAATCTCCATTCTCTCTTTTGCTATTTTACAATACTCTTCTACAGCTTCAATTAAGACCCACTCTCTATTCATAAGTTGAGCTACCTTAGCTGTCGTTCCGCTGCCTCCAAATGGATCAAGTACAATGTCGCCAGGATTGCTCCATGAGTGAATATGATCCTCAACAAGTTTTTCAGGGAAAATTGCAGGATGTTTATATGCCAATGAATCTTTTGTTGAAAAACCCTTTCCGTTTGCATAACGCCAAATATTTGTGCGTACTCCGAATTTATTTATAACTTTTTTCCCTTTATTAGTGAGCGTTCCATCTTTTTCTCTTCGAGTAATTTCACCGTAAGTTGTATGTCCAGCCCATTTGTTTGGCTTGTCTTTGAGTATATTAATTGTTTTTGGCTTGCCTTTGCTCAATACAAACATATATTCAAACGAATTGAAATATCTATTTGGATGAGGTGGACCAGAGCCGGCTTTTTCATATATAATCACATCATACATATCAAAACCAATCTCTTGAAAATATAACGCTTGTTTAAAACTAGTAAGCGACTTACGTCCTTTGACCGTTTTATCTCCAACGACCCAAACGACAACACCGCCAAGTTTTACTACACGATGCACCTCTTTGGCAATTTCTTTAAAGACATCAAAATTCCACGAAACAACGCCTTCGTAATCTCTAAGGTCATCATAAGGAGGGCTTGTTACAACCAAATCTATACATTCTGAAGGGAAATCCTTAAGTAATTCATTCGATTTAGCGTGGAATATTTGATGTTTAATATCTTGTAAATTCATTATATATCAACCTCACGCAGCAATATCATTATATTCATCAAGTGTTATCGCATTATCAGCAAGCAAAAATTCAAGATGATACGATTTAAGCAAATTCTGTCCTCGCAGAGTCTTTAGCCTCTCGGTGAAACAGAGATGCATGTAGTTATTGTTACTTAGGTCTTCATATGGTCCACATTTGTCATCAATATGTAAAAAATGAATTTTTCTGTGACAGTTAGGACACAATGCAAACAAATTCAGATAATGATCAGGACCATAAGCAATGTTAAACGGAATCAAGTGGTGAAATTCTACATACGGCTCTCCGGCAGCTGTAATGAATGTTTCTTCGCCGCAACATTCACACTTTAACATGTTATTTTCCGAATAGCATTTCAGATAATATGATTTAAGCATGCTTACCAACGTAGCATTTCTTTCTCTGTTTTCCGCCGACACAACAGTTGCGCTTGCGGATATTTTTTCGATTTTTGTAAATAAATCAGCAGCATTTTGCGTTTTATAATTTGCAATAATTTGTTCGTTTTTATTGTCGTTCATATTCAAGTAACTTGAATAATCATTATTTCTAATAGACGATACGGCAGTTTGAACTTCTTTTTTTATCTTGGGAAGTGTACGTATTCCCATTACCTTTAAAAGATTTGTAAAATTCGTCTCCAAAAATTTACTAACATCGTTAATGTTTTTTCTGTTCATATCCTCTACATTACTGATATTCAAAGAAATAGCTGCAAATGTTATTGCAACTGATAGCAAAATCATATTGTCGGGGTGAATATTATAAAGGTCCCAATGGATTTTTACTTTACTATCAATAGCTGTTGAACTACCAGCAACAGTTTTGATATACCTCTTACGTAAATCGCCCTCAACAATTTTAAACACGCTTTCATATTTTTGCACTTTATAATCATTTAGTTTTGAGTAGACATTGTATATTAAGGTAAGAGTATCTTTACAATCAGTATATACAATTGAGTTCCTAAACTTAAGAATTCCTAAGGGATTCAAACCTGCATCCATTGGCAAATCGCTTCTTAGTCCTAAAACGTATTTAAGTAATTCTTTGCGACCATCTTCATCAGCCTTATCTCTTTGCCGTCCAAACATATTAACTTGTTTCATGATTTCATCCAAATGACAAAGTATATTGTTTTCTTCTGTCTCCCATAAATTTTTATCAAAACAATGCTTTTTTCTGGAAACAATATACTTATATGCTTCGAGCGACATTGAATCTTGACGAAATACATAACCTAAAATATCTAAATATGGAGTATAGCTAATACCGAAATTCTGGGGCTTATTAACTTTAGAAGGGATTTGATTAATATCAGCCGTTGCTGGTTGAGAAATCATTTTAATCTTCTGGTGTTCCCAGATTATGAGAAATTCATTTGCATTCGCTTTAAGCGCCAACTCACCTATTGGAGTTAAACTGCTGAATTCAAAGTCCGTAGCGCCTGTTGATTTTGAATGAAAATAACCGTAGTAATATAAAATTTGACGCTCGTTGCGAATAAAAGCAATCATATCGTTTTCAATTCCTCGATAATTAGGCCTATCATGCGGGTAATCCTTAATAAGTTGCTTGATATCTGCTTCGTCAATAGGATTATTAGCAGCTTTTTCCATAGCCTTTTCAATTGCCTTATCTGATAAAATGTATTTTACAGAATTATCAGAAATTTTTTGATTCGCATTCGCTGTACGCATACATACATCGATTACCGCGCTAAGTATAATGTTATCAATGTTTTTGCGTGAATAGACAAATCCAGGCTCCTGAACAGCTTCCTTTAACATTTTCTTTACGCCAGATTGTCCACCAGATCCCATAAGTAATGAAAAATAATATTTCTTTGCACTTTGATAATAAGAATTCCTTTCATCCTGATTTTCGAATATATTATAACTTGCAAAATTCGAAAATAAATTAAAATGTTCGGATTTAAAATTTATAGCTTCGTTTTCGGGATAAAAATACCTTTCAGCATTTTCCTGAACTTCTGAAGGTAAACTATTTATGAAATCGTCAAAAATTTCTATTACCTTCTGCTGATATGTTTTTGTCATTATATCATTAGATAAAAAGATATAGTAGTAAAGTGTTAGAAATTTTTTGGTATACCACAATGTGCCAGAATTCTGCACTTTTGTTAATTCCATTGATTTAGTTAAGGCATAATTACCAGGAAGCAATGAGTTTGCAAATTCATCATAAAATGTTGTGTTTTCACCGTTAGACATAATCTTTCCTCTTTTCTCTTTCCCGATAGAGTTCCTTTCGTTTTGCACACCTTGTAGATGATAACTCAATCGTGCACTGCCTAAAATATGTATAATAACTCATTATTTAATATATCATAAAATTTGTCAAATTTCAAGGTTAAGACGGTGTAAAAAACGAATAAATTTACAAAAATATTCACGCAATATCAATCACGCCGAAATATAGCAAAAAACTCAATGCCCACTGGTTTTTTTCGCTCTGTATGGCAAGCCTTATTATAAAAACACACTTATTAAATTGTTCTAATATAAATGATATCTCCCTGCACCAGAAGGAGCTTCGGCGCTTAAAAAGCCAATCCCGGTGACCGAGGAGGTTTACCAAGCGTACTACAGACCAATCTGGCGTGTACACGACTTTGCCAGACGACACGGCCAATGCTGTATCAGTGACTGGCGCAAATGCAAGGCGACTGCGGTCTTTGCAAATACCACACCATTGGTGATGGCGGCTCCATTGACTTCCTAATGGATGAATACGAGCTTGACGTCGAGGACATTGGCAGCACCCCGGAAGATATCGTCGGTGAAGCGCTGCTCTTAGAAGAACTGCTTAAGGAACTGGATGAGATTGACCCAGACGGCAGGCGTATCGCCGAGGATCTGATGGATGGCGAAACCGACCGCAACATCGCTTCCATTCTTGGTATGGCCCGTAGTTCTTTCAGCGACCGCAAATTACGCATCCGCCAAGAGCTGAAAAACCGCCTTCAAAAGTTTTTCTAAAAATCTCAACCATTCCCGGACAAACAGGACCTTCACCTCCAATAGCTCCTGAAGGACAAGTGAGAAGCCCAGCTAAGGAGGTGAAGTACCATGAAAAAACTCACTAAAAACACTGGCACCTGCTGCCGCAGCGACGAGGAACTGGCAGATGTTCTCGTAGCAATCAGTGTGGTGTCAAAGCGTCTGGCCCGCAAATTGGCGATGGCGTCGGGTCAGAACAGAAATCCAGATACACAATGCCGCTATATGCAAGAAAGGAGTCGCCATAAAACTTTACGTGGTTAACCTCGCCATTCAGCAGGTCCTTGACCAGATTGATTTCGACCCGGAAACCGGTGAAATACTCTGTGACAGCGAAGCGCTGTTTGCCCAGCTGAATGCACTGGAAATGGAGCGCAAGTGCCACATTCGTCGCAAAACCAAAACACATAATCATCCTCAAATTCATCAGCAGATAGCTTGTATCCGCAATCCTCGCAAGTCCAAAGTGTCGACTTTTTGTTGATTGTCATCTTACCGCTTTGGCAAGCTGGGCAAAACATCCACTTCTTGATTTTTCGGATATACGCATAGGTGAGGGCCTCAACTATATTTTTATGCTTCTGTGTTTTCGACTTCTTCATCTACTATGCCTCCCTCATCAGAGTCGCTGTGAAAGCAGTGTATATTTTTTCACCCTTAGCAAGACAAGTCTTTTCGCCCTCGGTCAATGCGAAATTAAAAATGTTCTTTACGCCATCTAACATATTTCCATCGCCGATGGATTTAAGAGGTTTTGTTACATCCGGTGCTGCGGCAGATGCTGTATTCAGCAGTTCTCCAATTTGATTACTCTTGCTACTCATTCCATGTCCTCCTTTTCAACAGACAAACTATCAATCAGTTTTTGAAACTCTGTGATTTGCGACTGATCAGCTTCAATTTGCTTTTGAAGCTGGTAAATGGTGCCTTCCTTAGCTTTGATGGCCTCAGTGTATCTTTGAATTTCTCCACGGAGAAAATTGATGACGTCTTTGTTGGAGATGCGGGCTTTCTTTTATTGCTCTGCATCAATTAGCCTCTGTGCTACCAGACCCCCGACCATGACTGTTGGCAGTACGGCAGCTCTGATGGCTCCTGCTACTGAGGCTTTTGCTGCAGCAGCATATTTGGGAGAGGATTTCAGGAACTCATGAAGCGCTGCCTCATAGACGATATGTCCACCTTTTTTTGATTCAATGGTCGCATCGAGCTTTTTGTCACGGATCCATCGACGGACTGTCTCAGGATTTGTATTCAGCATTTCTGCAATCTCCTTAACGCTATAAGTCTTCACGCCTTTGCCTCCTTCCTAACTGAATATAGCATAACACAAATATGTAGAATAAGCAATAGTTTTGTAGTATTAAAATGTTGCATTAACAAAAAAGTTACATCTGATGGTATAAAAAAAGAGCCGGTCACATAACCGACACCCTAAACGGCACTCCGACACCCCTGTGCCTATGCCGCAGTTCTTTGTATTAAATAGCGAGTCTTAATTTCTATCAAGACCTTATCTTTGATACAAAAGAAAACGCCCTCTCCGGTCCGAAATGGGCCAAAAAGGGCATAAAATAAGGGCTTCCAAGGTCAATTCACGACTTTGGAGGCCTTTCCTCTATATAATAATGTATGTTTCGGAATATCAGAACGCATTCAAAAAAAGCATGCCAGCGAGCTCGGTAAAGGTAAAATTAAAAAGTATGGCAAAATTAAAAAGTACAAACGGACCCTCTTAAAGCGAAATTACACTTTGTTCATAAATTTAGTATTGACATACTAAATTCAAGGTGCTATAATACTTACATAAGCTAAAGGAGGTATCTGTATGAGCAATCGTGCCTCGTATGATAAAGACATTTTTAATGCTATTGATATTTTGAGAAGTTACGGATTCAACGGTCAGCAGGAACTGATCGACGTTCTGTGCAGAGTCACGAGGACCAAGAAAGCCCTCGCAAGTACAGAAGCAGATACCGACACTGTGTATCGCACTATGCAGGAAGTAACTTCTTCAATGGCCCGCTTCCCCGGAGACGCCGACCTGTTTTTTAAATTATATAACACTCTCGCTTCCTTTAATGGGCATGCTGTTCTTTCCTATTTAAACGCGTCCAGTGAAGGTCGAGAATTAGCAGCACCAGAAGTATTGATTGATAAATTTGAAGAATACATCACCGATACCGTCAAAAGCGTCCTCGTTCCAGAATGTGAGCAATACGGGCCGGAACTGTTAGAGTTTATCGAAACACACCCGGAAGTCATGTTTACACTAACTTGTAAGCAAGAACTAAAATACGAACTACTCTCCTCGGTATATGCAGCGTACAACAACGTAAAAGTTCAAATGGCTGACATCTACAGCTACGGTTTTACATCCGAGAAGTTCGATCTTATTATTGCCATCCCCGTCTTTGGCGGACGTATGCTGGTAAATGACGAAGATTTCATTAGCCGTGAGCCGGATTTGATTGCAGTTCAAAATCTCCTCTACCACATCAATATAGACGGAGAGCTTGTAATTGTCTTACCGGCCAAGATAACCTTTGGCGGCGGCAGCACAGCATCACTCAGAGGCTATATCGAAAGCAACTACAAAATCAAAGAAATCAGCTCTTTACCTGCTGGATTATTTGCTCCATATACCGCCATCAGGACGTATCTTTTCGTATTCTCCACGGGCACTACAGACGATGTGGTCTTGAAGCAGTATGAGCCAGATAAGCCTATCAGAAGAACAAGTACGTGCAAAAAACTTATTGTGGCAAACGAACAACTCCTTTTCAGCGATGAGTTCGCCGAGCTGAACGGATGGAATATCGACATGGCGTTTTCGGAAGAAGATGATGATATCAAAGCATTTGCTTCTTCGCCAGTTAAAAAACTCCACTTAAAAGAAGCTGCCACTGTATTCAGAGGCAAGGCCATTAACACAAAAGCGGAAAGCGGAAATATCGGTGTAATAAATATTTCCAACATCACTGATACAGGAATTGATTACTCCGGCCTTGATTATATCGTCGATGAAGAAAGAAAGGTTTCCCGCTACGTTTTGCAAGATGGAGACGTCCTCGTTACCGCCAGAGGAACAACTGTTAAAATTGCGGTATTCGAGGCGCAGCCAACAATCTGCATTCCTTCTGCTAACATCAACGTCATCAGACCAAAGGAAGTGCTGAACGGAACATACTTGAAGCTGTTCCTTGAATCTCCTGTTGGCGTAAAAATGCTAAAAAGCCTCCAGCGAGGAACTGGCGTCGTAAACATCAACTTTAAGGATATGAGTGAATTGGAAGTTCCTGTCCTTCCTTTAGAAGCGCAGGAAGCTCTTGTTCGAGAATACAACACTGGATTGAGCTTGTATAAAGAAACCATTGCTGCCGCCGAAGAAGGCTGGCGTGGAGTTCAGGCAGAAATTCAATCGAAGCTCTATTAAGTCCAATTTTTAGGACACACACTTTGATATCATGAGATATGGAGGAATATAAAATGGCTACTATTTTTAATGAAGATAACACCATTGAACAGATGATTTTGTCAACGCTTCAGGGCAACGGCTGGAAATACATCCCTGCCGAAGAACTCCCTCGTATGCATTCTGACGTACTCGTCGAGCCAATGGTTAAAGAGGCGTTAATCCGCCTCAACCCTGAAATCGCTGAGGACCCTTCTCGTGCAGACGAGGTAATTTACAAGCTGAGAACAGTCATCCTTTCTGTTCAGCCGCACAACCTTGTTACCCAGAACGAGGTTTTCAAGAAGATGGTCTTTGAGGAAAACTCCTATCCTTTCGGCAAGGATGGACGTATGATTCCTATCCGCTTCTTTGGTACCATGCGAAAGGAAGATCTCGCTCTGAACGAATATGTCGTTACCAATCAGTGGGTATATCCGCAGGCCGAAGGTGGCAAACGACTGGATATCGTTCTTCTGATTAACGGCTTCCCAATTGCAATCGGTGAGCTGAAAACTCCTGTACGAAGCGCAATTACATGGCTTGATGCTGCCGGTGACATTTCTGCATACGAAAAGAGCATCCCTGCCATGTTCGTGACTAACGTTTTCAATTTTGCTACTGAAGGTAAATGCTATCGCTACGGCTCTATCAATATGCCTATCAATATGTGGGGCCCTTGGCACACAGCCACTCACAAGGTTGAAGGCGGACTGGCTGACGTGAAAATCAGTGTCGAAGATATGATTACGCCTGAGAACGTTATGGATATCTTCCAGTTCTTCACCATGTTTGCTACCGACAAGAAGTATCGAAAGTACAAAATCATCTGCCGATACCAGCAGTTTGAAGGTGCCAACATGATCGTGAGCCGTGTTGTGGCCGGATATCCGAAGAAAGGCCTTATCTGGCATTTCCAAGGCTCCGGTAAATCTCTGCTCATGGTATTTGCAGCACAAAAACTGCGTATGATTCCTGAACTCAAAAATCCGACCGTTGTTATTGTTGACGACCGTATTGATTTGGAGACTCAGATTACGGCAACCTTTAACGCCTCTGATATTCCGAATTTGACCAGCGCTTCCACCAAAGAGGAGCTGCTCTCCTTCTTCCGTGGTGATATGCGCAAAATCCTGATTACCACCATCTTCAAATTCGGCGAGGTAAGTGGTGAGCTGAATCCTCGTGATAACATTATCGTAATGGTTGACGAGGCCCACAGAACTCAGGAAGGTGACCTCGGCGAAAAGATGAGAATCGCATTGCCGAATGCATTCTTCTTTGGTCTTACTGGTACACCAATCAATCGCATTGACAAGAATACCTTTGCTACCTTTGGTGCTGAGGAAGACCGTACAGGCTACATGAGCCGCTACTCCTTCTCCGATTCCATCAGAGACGGTGCTACGCTGCCTCTGCACTTCGAGCCTGTTCCTGTAGAACTTCATGTTGATAAGGATAAGCTGGATCGTGAATTTGAATCCATGACCGACGAAGCCGGACTCAGCAAAGAAGAAAAGAACGAGCTATCTCGCAGAGTAAATATGAAGGCGATTATGTACAACCCTGCTCGTATTCGCAAGGTGTGTGAACACATCGCTAAGCACTTCAAGGAAAAGATTGAGCCTAATGGATACAAAGGCCAAGTTGTAGTATACGACCGTGAGTGCTGTCTTATGTATAAGGAAGTCCTTGATGAACTTCTCGGCGAAGAAGCAAGCACCATCGTTATGGATACCAACAACGATAAAGAAGATCGCTACAAGAAATACCGCAGAGACCGTGATGCAGAAGGCAAAGTTTTGGACACCTTCCGTGACCCGGCCAGCCCGCTGAAGCTCGTTATCGTTACCGCTAAGTTGCTGACTGGATTCGATGCACCTATCCTTCAGGCTATGTATTTGGATAAGCCTATGAAGGACCATACTCTGCTGCAGGCGATTTGCCGTACAAACCGTACTTATGATCAGGGCAAGACTCACGGCTTAATCGTTGACTATATTGGTATTTTCGATGATGTCGCACGTGCGCTGGATTTCGATGAAAACAGCATGCGTAAAATCATCACCAACATCGAGGAAATCAAAAAGCAGCTTCCGGCCCTTTTGAGAAAATGTCTCAGCTACTTTATGGGCGTAGACAGAACAATCGAAGGCTGGGAAGGCCTCATGGCGGCGCAGGAATGTTTGCCTACAAATAAAGAAAAGGACGCATTTGCTGCAGACTACCGTGTTTTGAATCGTGCTTGGGATGCCTTGTCTCCTGACGGATTCCTGAATGCCTACAAGACTGATTATCAGTGGCTGTCTCGTGTGTACGAGTCCGTAAAACCTACCGACGGTCGTGGCGGTTTGATTTGGGCCTCCCTTGGCGCTAAAACCATTGAGCTCGTTCACCAGAATTTGACCGTTGGCGAAGCTGATGAGGATATGGACATTCTCGCTATGGATGCTGACCTGATTGATGAGTTCTTGGAAAAGCAGAAGGATTTGAAAAAGACCACGAAGAAGGTCGAAATCAACCTCGTTGCTAAAATCATGAAGCACACCAAGGACCCGAAATTCATCAAGCTCGGCGAAAAGCTGGAAACACTCCGTGAAAAGCACGAACAGGGACTTCTGACAAGTATTGAATTCCTGAAGCTCCTTCTCGAACTTGCTAAGGAAGCTGCTCAGGCCGAAAAAGAAGTCGTACCTGAAGAAGAAGTTGACAGAGGTATTGCTGCTCTTACTGAACTTTTTAACGGTTTGAAAAACCGCAGCACTCCTGTTATCGTAGAGCGTATCGTGGCCGACATTGACAGCATCGTAAAGATCGTCCGCTTTGATGGCTGGCAGAGCACTACAGCTGGTAAGCAGGAAGTCAAAAAAGCCCTCCGCAGCGTTGTTTGGATTAAATATAAAATCAAGGACAAGGATGTCTTTGATAAGGCCTATAACTACATCGAGCAGTATTATTAATACCGGCTCAACAGAAAGCGAGGAAATTAGATGATTGGAGCTATTATTGGCGACATCGTCGGTTCCAGATTCGAGTGGGATAATCACAGATCAAAGGATTTTGATTTTCTGACGCATAAATGTTTCTTTACCGACGATTCCGTCATGTCTCTGGCCGTGTGCGATGCACTGCTGCATGCCAAGCCAGACTACAGTGACTTAAACAAAATGGCTGTTGAATCCATGCAGCGCATTGGACGCCCATATCCACATTGCGGGTATGGCGGGTCTTTCCACCGTTGGATGTATTCGGATAATCCGCAGCCGTACAACAGCTATGGTAACGGCGCAGCAATGCGTGTCAGTGGCTGCGGCTATGCGGCCAACTCCATCGAGGAGGCCATTCAGCTCTCAAAAGCTGTTACCGAAGTAACCCATAATCACCCGGAAGGCATCAAAGGCGCTGAGGCTACTGCCGTTGCAGTATTTATGGCAAAGACCGGCAGCAGCCTGATGGAAATTCAGGATTATATCGTGAAGCATTACTATCCGATTGATTTTACTCTGGATTCCATCCGTGACACTTACCAGTTCAATGAAACCTGCCAAGATACAGTGCCGCAGGCCTTTGAAGCATTCTTCGAATCCACCAGTTTCGAAGATGCCATCCGTAATGCTATCTCCATCGGCGGCGACAGCGATACTCTTGCAGCTATCACCGGAGCCATTGCGGAAGCCTACTATGGTGTACCTACAAATATAAGAAAACACGCTCTCACCTTCTTGGATGAGCGCCTCCTGAAAATTCTGCTGGAGTTTGAAAATAAATACCCAGCCAAATTCGAGAAAGTTCAGGAAACCGGTAGTGTTGGCGTAAATCCCTCCACCGGCAAAAAAGTAAAGACAGGAGGTCGTGCAGAAATGATGCAATCTGCTATGGATGTTGCGGACATGGAATTGGAAGCCAGCGTTGCGCATCCCGAAGAAACAACAAGCCAGAAGCTCTTTTCGCACCTGTTCGAAGCCTGCAACATTTTGCGTGGCCCTATCAATCAGGACGAGTACAAGAGCTACGTAACGCCTATCCTCTTCTTCAAGCGCCTGTCCGACGTTTACGATGAGGAAACCCAAGCAGCGCTCGAAGAATCCGGTGGCGATGAAGAATACGCCAGCTTCCCAGAAAACCACCGTTTTGTAATTCCTGAAGGCTGCCACTGGCAAGATGTCCGTGAGGCCAGCGAGAATGTCGGTGTTGCCATCATCAATGCCATGAACGGTATTGAACGTGCTAACCCTGATACCCTTAGTGGTGTATTCAGCAGCTTCGACGATGCCAACTGGACTGATAAAACCAAGCTCTCCGATGAACGCTTGAAGGACCTGATTGAGCACATGTCCAAAATCAAGGTCGGCAACGGCAATTACTCTGCCGACGTTATGGGCGATAGCTATGAGTTCCTGATTAAGAAATTTGCGGACCTTTCAAAGAAAAATGCAGGCGAGTTCTACACGCCTCGCTCCATTGTAAAATTGCTGATTATGCTGATGGCTCCGAAAGCCGGAGAAACGGTCTATGATCCAGCCTGTGGCACGGGAGGTATGCTCATCGAGGCTATTCGATATATGCACGATGACAAGTTTACCTATGGTAAGATTTACGGCCAAGAGAAAAACCTTGCTACTTCCGCAATTGCCCGCATGAATCTCTTCCTCCACGGCGCACGTGATTTCAAAGTGACTCAGGGCGACACGCTTCGTTCTCCTAATTATCTGGAGCGTGGCTCTTTGCAGACCTTTGACTGCGTGGTCGCAAATCCTCCGTTCTCACTCAAGAACTGGGGCTCGGAACAATTCAGCAGCGACATTTATGGAAGAAACATCTGGGGCTGCCCGACAGACTCCAACGGCGACTTCGCATGGCTACAGCACATGATTAAATCCATGAATCCGAAGACAGGCCGCTGTGCCGTTGTACTCCCGCAGGGCGTTCTGTTTAGAAGTGGTAAGGAAGGCGAAATCAGAAAGCACCTCGTAGAATCCGACAAGCTGGAAGCCATCATCACGATGGCAAGTGGTGTCTTCTACTCCACCGGTGTTTCTGCTTGCATCCTGTTCTTGAACAACAATAAAGCTCCTGAGCACAGAGGCCGTATCTGTATGATTGATGGCTCTGGCATCTACACTCCTCAACGTGCTCAGAATATCATGACCGAAGATGACATCCAAACCGTATATAATCTGTATACCGCCTACGAAGACGTTATTGAAAAGGTTAAGGTCGTGACCATTCCAGAAATCAAAGAGAAAGACTACTCTCTTGCTATTAATAACTACATCGAAAAAAAGGAGCAGGAAACCGTTCCTCCGGCAGAAATCCGCAGACAGTATTTTGAAGCACTCGAAGAAATGATTGCTGCCGAAGAGAAAATGCGCCAGATCTTACTGGAAGGAGGCTACATCAGTGAGTAAAAGAATAACCATCGAAGAACTGCAGTCCTACCTTTGGAATTCGGCAGTTCTGCTGAGAACAAACATTGATGCCGGTGCCTACAAACAGTACATTTTCCCGCTGCTGTTCTTCAAGCGCATCTGCGATGTGTATGACGAAGAAACCGCACTTGCTATCGAGGAATATGGCGAAGATGCCGCTGAATTTGATGCGGACGAAATTCACACTTTCGTGGTGCCGGAAGGCTATCACTGGAACGATGTCCGTGCAGTATCCGAAAATGTCGGTGTTGCCATTGTTGAAGCATACCGCAAGGTCGAAAACGCCAATGTTGATAAATTGCAAGGCATCTTTGGTGACGGTGCGTGGACCAACAAAAACCGTTTGCCTGACCGCCTTCTGAAGGACCTACTGGAGCATTTCAGCACTAAGACTCTCTCTATCGCTAACTGCCCAGAAGATGAGCTTGGCCAAGGCTACGAATACCTCATCAAAAAGTTTGCGGACGACAGTGGCCACACTGCACAGGAGTTCTATACCAATCGTACCGTTGTGCATCTGATGACCGAAATGCTGAAACCTGAATCCGGCGAATCAATCTACGATCCGACATGCGGCAGCGCCGGTATGCTTATTTCGGCTATCGCATATCTCAAGGAAAAGAATAAGGAATGGCGTAACGTGGCTGTTTACGGTCAGGAAATCAATGCTCTGACCTCTGCTATCGGCAAGATGAATCTGTTCCTTCACGGTGTTAAGGATTTCAGTATTGTCAACGGTGATACCCTCAAGGCTCCTGCTTTCGTTGAGAACGGCAGACTGCAGCAGTTTGATTTGTGCCTCGCAAATCCGCCTTACTCCATTAGCCAGTGGGACCGTGCGGCATTTGAAAGCGATAAGTATGGTCGTAACTTCTTAGGTGTGCCACCGCAGGGCCGTGCAGACTATGCTTTCCTCCAGCACATTATTGCCAGCTTGAAGGAAGATACCGGTCGATGCGCTATCCTTTTCCCTCATGGCGTTCTCTTCCGTAACGAAGAAAGCGCTATGCGTGAAAGACTGATTCGCAGCGATAAAGTGGAATGTGTCATTGGTCTTGGTGCCAACCTTTTCTACAACTCTCCGATGGAAGCCTGCATTATGATTTGCCGCATGACCAAGCGTCCTGAACGCCGTGGACAGGTATTGTTCATCAACGCAGTTAATGAAGTCGAGCGCAAAAACGCACAAAGTTATCTGGAAGACCGTCATATCGCAAGAATCGCAGCCGCATACGAAAGTTATGCCGATGACAGCGATTTTGCAAAGGTAGTGACCATTCAGGATATTGCAGACAATAACTTCTCCCTGAGCATTCCGCTTTACGTGAAGCCGGAGGTCAATGAAGACGATGTTGATACACGCACTGTTCAGGAACATTACGATAGTTGGCTGGCTGCTTCTGAAATGATGAAGCTGAGCTACGAGAAATTAAACGCACTTTTAGGAAAGGAGGCCGATGACAATGAGTAAAGTTCTTCTCGGCGATGTGGCTGTAGAACATAAAGAAACCTGCAAAGGCAGCAAGGATGGCTATCCTATCGTCGGTCTGGAACATCTGGTCCCGGAAGAAATCACTCTGACCGCATGGGACGAAGGCAGTGAAAACACCTTCACTAAAATGTTCCGTAAAGGCAACGTCCTTTTTGGCCGTCGTCGTGCTTACCTGAAAAAGGCTGCTGTTGCTCCTTTTGACGGTATCTGCTCCGGTGACATCACTGTTATCGAAGCGAAACCGGACCATATTCTGCCAGAGCTGTTGCCATTCATTATTCAGAACGATGCGCTGTTTGACTTTGCCGTTGGAAAGTCTGCTGGCTCCCTCTCTCCTCGTGTGAAATGGGAACATCTGAAGAATTTTGAATTCGAGCTCCCGGATATTGACAAACAAAAAGAACTGGCCACACTGCTCTGGGCTATGGATGACACGAAAAAATCCTATCAGAAGCTGATTGCTGCTACGGATGAACTGGTGAAATCTCAATTTATCGGGCCCACAGCCCACAAGGATTTCTCCGTTCATACCTCTTCCGTAAGGAGGTGTGCATAATGGCGAAATATCGATTTGAACAGATTGCAATCAACAGTACAGAAAAGAAAAAGCCGGTCGAGGAAGATCGCTTTACCTACCTCGGCCTTGAACATCTTGATTCCGGTAGTCTGAAAGTAACTCGCTTCGGCTCCGATGTAGCTCCTATCGGCGAAAAGCTGGTAATGCGCAAGGGCGACGTCCTATTCGTCAAACGAAGAGCCTATCAGAAAAAGGTAGCCATCGCACCTTTTGACGGCATCTTCTCTGCACACGGTATGGTCCTGCGCCCTAACGAAGATGTAATTGATCCAGACTTCTTCCCGCTGTTTATTAGTTCAGATTATTTTCTGGATGCAGCCATTAAGATTTCTGTTGGCTCACTTTCGCCGACAATCAACTGGCGTGACCTGAAGGTACTGGAATTTGAACTGCCGGATTTGGAAATTCAGCGTAAGCTGGCAGCTGTATTATGGTCCATCAATGACACGATGGAATCCTATAAAAAGCTGATTTCTGCCACCGATGAGCTCGTTAAGTCTCAATTTATGGAGCAGTTTGTAATCGGAACACCGTATCCGAGGGACGCTCTAAAAAGCTATATCACGCAGGTACGAGGTGTATCCTATAAACCTGCCGATTTGAGACCTTCTCTCACCGAGGACAGTGTTTTGCTGTTGAGAGCGAACAATATCGGAGAAGGCAGACTAAACCACAACGAGGTACAGTATGTCAGCGCTGAAAAGGTGTCTAAAGTTCAACTTATTAAGAAAGACGATATACTGATGTGTGGCTCCAGCGGCAGCTTAGAACATGTAGGAAAAGCAGCGCTTTGCCCTGAATCCGTCGAAGGCGAAACCTTTGGTGCCTTTTGCAAATTGATTCGTGCCAATGGTGCTCTTCGCCCTGAGTATATTGCTGCCTACTTCGGAACAGACGAATACCGCAAAATCATCATGCAGTTAGCTTGTGGCTCCAACATTAACAATCTTAAAAACGAGCATATTGATGATTTACAAATTCCGGTTCCTGACGATGCTGCCCAGCAACAGTTTATTGCCTTCATCCGTCAGAGCGATAAATCAAAATTTGAACTCGAACAGGCTCTTGCAGAGCTGACCGCAACCTATAAACGCATTATTGCTGAGAATCTTGGCTAATTGATATGGTCATGAAGTTTCCTCCGGCTCGTGGGAAACCGGATAACGGAGGACACGAAAAGGAGGAAACGACATGATCAATCAAATAATCGCTAACATACAACAGGATTTAACCGAAATCCTGACCGAAAAACAACTGGAAGCACTATCACAGGTGCTAAACAAGCATTTATCTACGCTGGCCACTGAAAAGCCAGCCGAGGAAAGCGCAAAGCAGGATATGCTTCCGTTGTTTATTGCCGCAAAACGTGTAGAGGGCTGTTCCGAAAAGTCCCTCCGCTATTACGAATCAACCATCCGTAATATGCTGGAGGTCATCAACAAGCCCGAATGCCAGATTACTACCGAAGATCTGCGTGGTTACCTCGACACTTATCAGCGCCGTGGTACCGTAAGTAAAGTAACGCTGGACAATGTGAGACGCATCCTCTCCACCTTCTTTTCATGGCTTGAAGATGAAGACTATATCGTCAAAAGCCCGGTGAGAAGGATTCATAAGGTAAAGACCGGAAAGACGGTTAAGGAAACCTACTCTGATGAATCGTTGGAGCTCATGCGTGACCACTGCGATAATACACGTGATCTTGCCATGATTGACCTCTTGGCCTCTACCGGTATTCGTGTCGGCGAGCTGGTAAAGCTCAATCGAAGCGATATCGATTTTGAAAGCCGTGAGTGCATCGTCTTTGGCAAGGGTAATAAACAGCGAAAGGTGTACTTTGACGCAAGAACGAAAATTCATCTGCAGCGTTACCTTTCGGAGCGCACTGACGATAACGATGCCCTTTTTGTATCGCTGCTCAAGCCGTATGACCGATTGCAGATTAGTGGTGTAGAAATCAGGCTCCGCAAAATTGGTCGTGAGCTGAACTTTCAAAAGGTCCATCCTCACAAATTCCGCAGAACGCTGGCGACAATGGCTATTGATAAAGGTATGCCTATTGAACAGGTACAGCAGCTTCTGGGCCACCAGAGCATTGATACCACTCTTCAATACGCTATGGTCAACCAGAATAATGTGAAGGAATCACACCGTAAATACATCGGATAAGCACATACAGCTGTTTGCAATTCTCAATTTATGGAGCAGTTCGGTCCCGCCGCTGCTACAGAAAAAGGGTGGCCTCAATTCCCGGTAAGCAAAGTGATTTGTAAGCCGATTAGCGGCGAATGGGGCAAAGATGATCCTTCCGGCACTGGAATTAAGGTCCTGAGAACGACCAACTTCACTGATGCCGGACATATCGATTATACCGATGTTGTAACAAGGTGTATTGAACAGAAGAAAATTGAAGCTAAAGCAATGCAGGATGGCGATATCCTTATTGAAAAGTCCGGTGGCTCCGATACTAAGCCTGTAGGACGTGTAGTTTTTTACCAAGACGCATCTGAGAACTACCTTTTCAATAATTTTACAGCCCTGCTTCGCCCAATAGACTCTTCAATCAAAAGCCGCTTCTTATTCATGTTTTTGTTTGTTTCCTATTGGAATGGAGCGACAAAGCTATACGAGAATAAGACCACCGGCATACACAACCTGAAACTTGCGGATTATCTGGATAATACCACGATTCCTGTGCCTCCGATTGATATTCAGGATGAGTTTGCAACGTTTATTGAACAGAGCGATAAATCAAAATTATTAGCCTCAAATATCGTGAGGCTGAACATAGAAAATACCAAACGAAAGGATGACCGTGACGTATGAATATCAACAACATCAATGTCAACAAATATCCGGTATCACAGGTCTTTGACCCGGATTCCAAGGTGATTTTTGAAATCCCTAAATATCAGCGTGAATATACTTGGGGCACCAGAGAATGGGAAGCTCTGTTTGATGACCTCATCGAAAATGATGACGGCTACTTCCTCGGCTCTATCATCTGTATCAATTCTGCTACAGACTCCATCAATGCACCGAAATTTGAAGTTGTTGATGGCCAGCAGAGACTTACCACACTGAGTCTATTCCTTTCTGCGCTCTATACCACCCTGAACAGCAATAAGGAATTATTGGATGAAGATCAGCAAGCCGATATCCTGCAGCTCAAGAGAAAAATCGTTCTGAAAAAGACCCAGTCCGATATTCGTGTTGTGCCGCAGGTGCAAGGCAGCAATCGTGATGATTATCTTGGCCTCTTGGCGAAAATCGGTATTATTCCGAAGCGTCCAATGCCGAACTTCGCTGGCCTGCGTCGCATCGTAAATGCTTACAACTACTTCCTGAAGCGTATCAATGCAACTCTGGAAGAGACCGACGACAAGGTCGCTGGCATGTTCAGGATTCTGGATAAGGTGAATGCCGCCATTATGGTTATGATTGAGGTTTCAAATCATGCGGATGCCTACACGCTGTTCGAATCTCTGAATAACAGAGGCACTCCGCTGACCTCCGTAGATTTGATTAAAAACCTGTTGTTGGCCCGATTGGATGTTAGCGGCGAAGAAAACCTTGACTACTACTTTACCCGCTGGACTGAAATTCTCGGCAACCTTGGCGAAGAGTATTCTGAGCAGGAGCGTTTCTTCCGTCAGAATTATAATGCTTTCAGAAAAAGCCTGAACGCACCTTTCGTAAAGGGCGACCGTCAGTACCCGCTCGGCACAATCGCAACCCGTTCCACTATGCTGGACATTTATGAAAAGCTGATCACAAAGGACCCTGTCGGCGCACTGGACGAGCTTTCTGAAAATGCTGCCATCTATGCCGGTATTATTCTTAACAAGACTGATGGCCTTACACCGGCGCAGCGTGATAGCTATCAGGATTTGCTGCGTGTCCAAGGTGCTCCTGCCTATCTGTTGTTGATGTATCTTATCAAAAACAGCGAGGCACTTGGCATCAATGAGGATGATATTGTCAAGGTTTGCAGACTGCTGGTTATTTTCTTTGTACGTCGTAATTTGACAGATACTCCGCCGACCCGTGACCTCACTCGTATGTTCATGTCCTATATTGAGGAAATCGAACAGAACGAATATACCGGCACTGCTATTTACGATAACCTGCGTAGCACTCTGATTAAGAGTTCCTCTTCCGACGAAATCTTCGAAGAAAAACTCCGTGGACCTGTCTATGACGATAACAGCGGCGCTACCCGCTTTATTCTCTGCATGATGGCCAAACGCAGCATGACCGTAGAAAACGAAAAGGACCTCTGGAGAAAAACCAACAGCAACCAGTATGTCTGGTCCATTGAACATATCTTCCCGCAGGGCTCTAATATCCCTGATGAATGGGTAGATATGATTGCTGGCGGTGATCGTGAAAAAGCCAAGGAATATCAGTCACTCTATGTACACACCTTTGGTAACCTTACCATCACCGGTTACAACAGCACCCTCAGCAATAAGGCTTTTGCTGAAAAGAAAGAACGTAAAGACTCCAACGGCCAATACATCGGTTATCGCAACGGGCTTAATCTGAACGATGATGTTTGCGATAAGGATGAGTGGACCGTAGAAATTATTAAGGCTCGTACAGACCGCATGGTTAAGGAAATCATGGCCATGTTTGCACTGTAATTAAGGAGGGATAACTCTGGCACATAAGGATAAAACTTTCGCAGCATATTTGGAAAACGAATATTACGACATGATGTTCAATCGCCTGAAAACACATGTATATCAAAATAAAGGCAGACTGAATTTACATACCAGTCTTGTCCCCGATCCGAGCTATGTAGCTCTTGATGATATCCATGTCATGGGCGTGACCTTTAAGGAAACCGAAGACGACCGTATCCTGTTTCGTGCTGCGGTCCAAACCGTTATTGTCGTCAAAGGCAGGACCCGCCGTGATTACGAGGAAGATATGGCCAGCGCATGGTTTGCTGTATCTTTTACGGGCATTCTGCGTGGTGGCCTTACGATGGTGACCATTACTTCTGTGGAAGATTACACCAAGGAGTGCTTCAACAAAGAAGATGCACTTACCAAATTCTTGGTTCCTTATGTCTACGCCAAAGACCTCGACCTCCATGCAGAGAAGTTTTTGAAAAAATACTGTCCTCGTGCGTTGGAAACTCCAATGCCGCTTCCAATCAAGGAAGTTCTCGAAGCTATGTGTCTTACCGTTTATCCTGCTCCACTCCCGGACGGAATATTTGGACACACCTACTTCAATAGCGCAACGGTGGACATTTACAAAGATCGCAACAGCGATGAAATTATTTCTGCAGAAATTGAGGAAGGCACTATTCTGAATGCGTCCATTGGGATAAGCACTATAAGTTCTTTGAGCTTCAAAAACTTATAAATCCTGAACTCACATCCATCTCTTGTAAAGTAGTGGAGCAATACAAAAAGGGCAAGGATGAGCTGTCAAACGAACTGGAGTGGATGGAATGGCAGGCAAACGCTATTGCACCTAAGATTCTGATTCCTGCTCGCACGGGCCGTATGAAGTTGAACGAGATTTTAATCAGTTTGACACATGCCTTCCCGAATACCCGCAGAGCAGAGATTATGCAATTGGCCATTAGTGAGTTTGCGGACTTCTTCCAAGTTTCCACTATGGCCGCAAAAATCCGAGCAATTGAGCTCGGCTTCGAACAAGCCGCTGGTGTATTCAATTATGTGGACGGCCACTACTACCCTCCGTTTTCCTTCACGAAGGGAGCTCTGAAAAAGGACCAAACCTTCATAATCGACCGCAATAATGCAATATTCGAGTCAACCTTTAACGAAACTCTCGCCAAGGAATATCGTGCTGGGCATATTATTCACGCTGGTGGCATGTTTGTTATCAATGACCCGAAATACGTGCATATTCAAGAGGACGCTGAGGCCGAGCTAACAGACTACGCTCTGGAACACATAGATGAGTGCTGCCTGATTTTCAATCGTGAAACCCGTGTCAGCAAGCATTACGACGATTCCTATTATAGAATCTGTTTCCTCTGCAGGGATGCTGATTCCAAGAGCTTTGTAGAAGCCAACTTCAATCCCCGTGAAGGGAAAAATGAGGATGTACTCAAAAGGGCCCAAGAAATGTCTACCATTATGGCGGAGGCCAAGCGTGTCAGTGAAATTCTCGCTGATATTCCTTCTTCCTTCTGTGGCACACTGGATTATCATGTGAAGCGCCGTGGATATACCAACGAAAAGATGGAAGAACGCACCGGTATTAGCTCTCGTATGATTCAGGATTACAGAAACAAACGAGATGCAAAACCTACTCTGCCAAGCGTCCTTGCGCTGTGTATCGGACTGAATCTGCAACCAGCCTTCTCTTATGACCTTATTTCAAAGGCGGGTCACAACATTATGATTCCTATGGAAGAAAATCTGGTTTATCAATATTTGATTAACAACCATCACATGGAAAACATCCGCATGTGGAATCAGAAGCTCCAAGATGCCGGAATTGCACAGCAACTTCCTAAAAACGGCAATAAAAATACCGCTCCGTAAAAATAATTCGGAAGTGCCACTTCCGGTTAATATCACTGTATTTTCAAGGCGTTCACGCTATCAAGGCGTGGACGTCTTATTTTTTTGCCCATTTTACGGGCTTTTTAGGCGGTGTAGACGGAAGTGCCACTTCCTCGTGCTTTTCGCCCTTCCCGACTACAATATAGGTGTGAGGTAAATCCTCACCGAAACCATCATTAATTGTACCGACTGATCCCCGGTAGCTCAACGATTCATGGTGAACAATTTAATAATAACAGCTGCCTTGTGAGCAGGCCGCTGCAATCCGGAACGGAGTAATTCCGTCAGGACTGCGGTTCTTTCATTGCGCCTTTTTGCAGCTGTACCAGAGTTCCTCCGTTTCGAAACAACGACAAACGGAGGAACTTATTATGTCAAACAAAGAAAACCAGAGTAAAACAGAAACCCGTCGTATCTACATCCGCAGCCAGCGTCGCTGGCAGGAAGTACCCGAAGAAGTCTATCAGGAACATATCCGCTTCCACGACACCTACCGTCACAGAATGCAGGACCGTGGCTTCTGCTGCTGTCCTCGCAATAAATGGTGGGTCTGCGATGCCGACTGCCTGACCTGCGAATACCGCAACGCCGACGTCATCGCTTCATTGGACGCACCGATTGGTGAGGAAGATGATGACCTGATTCTGATGGATACCATTGCAGATGAAAGTGTAGCCTTTTCCGAGCTTGCTTCCGACCGCATCGTGTTGGAGCAGCTGTTCAAGCGTCTCGCCGACCTGATGCCGGAGGCTGAAACGACGCAGAGGAACAGCCGGAAGAAAAAGCGCCGGTGCAGAAACCCGCATTGACTGGAACAGGTCCGTGCAGTTCTCTCCGAGAAATCCCGTGCCGGTTACACAGCAGGCGTCCGTGAGCTGCTCCAGAAATACGGTGCCAGCAAGCTCTCTCAGGTGGACCCGTCCAATTATAAAGCGCTGCTTCGTGATGCGGAGGTGATCGGGAATGCCACCTAAAGCACACGCCATTTTATCTGCGTCATCTTCCCATCGCTGGCTGAACTGCCCGCCTTCTGCAAGGTTATGTGAAACCTACGAAGACAAAGGCAGCGATTATGCCGCCGAAGGGACCGACGCACATAGCCTCTGTGAGTACAAGCTCCGCTTGGCTCTCGGCATGGAGGCTGCTGACCCGACCGAACATCTGACTTGGTATAACGAAGAAATGCTGGACTGCGCCAATGGCTATGCGTCCTACATTTTAGAGCTGGTGGAAGCCGCCAAGGAAACCTGCGCTGATCCGGTGGTCCTCATCGAACAGCGTGTAGATTTCTCCCGCTGGGTAGAACAAGGCTTCGGCACTTCGGATGCCATTATCATCTCCGACGGAACGCTCCATGTGGTGGATTACAAACATGGCCTTGGTGTTCTGGTGGAGGCAGATAACAATCCGCAGATGATGTGCTACGCCCTCGGTGCCTTGGAGCTGTTCGATGCCATTTACGACATCGACGCCGTGTCAATGACCGTTTATCAGCCAAGACGCCAGAATGTATCCACCTTCGAAATGTCCAAGGATGACCTTTTCCGCTGGGCCGATGAAGTCCTGAAGCCGACTGCAGAGCTTGCCTTTGCCGGTGACGGAAACTTCCTCTGCGGCGAGTGGTGCGGCTTCTGTAAAGCCAAACACGAGTGCAGGGCCAGAGCCGAAAACCTGATGCTGGCGCAGTACGATTTCAAACTGCCTCCGCTGTTGGAGGATACGGAAATCGAGGTCATTCTCACCCGTGCAGACCAGCTGGTCTCTTGGGTCAACGACATCAAGGAGTATGCACTCCAGCAGGCCATCTCCGGTAAGGAATGGACCGGCTTCAAATTGGTCGAAGGCCGCAGCAATCGTCGCTACACCGATGAGGTCGCTGTAACCCAGACCGTAACCGACGCAGGCTTTGACCCGTATGAGCGCAAGCTCCTCGGTATCACTGCCATGCAGAAGCTACTCGGAAAGAGCCGCTTTGACGAACTACTGTCGGCCTATATCGAAAAGCCGCAGGGCAAACCCGCACTTGTACCGGAAAGCGACAAACGCCCGGTCATGAATAATGCAAAAACTGATTTTATGGAGGAAAACGATTATGAGTAAGAATGTAAAACCTGTAAATCCCATGAAGGTCATCACTGGCCTGAAACCCGCTGGAGCCACGCAAATGTCTGGGAGCCTAAGTCCATTAACGGCGGCACTCCTAAGTACAGCGTCAGCCTTATCATCCCTAAGTCCGACACTCGCACTGTTGCCAAGATTAAGGCCGCTATCGAAGCTGCCTACAAGGAAGGCGAAGCGAAGCTCAAGGGCAACGGCAAGACCGTACCTGCGCTCTCCATTTTGAAGACTCCTCTTCGTGATGGCGACCTTGAGAGACCTGACGATGCAGCCTACGCTAATGCGTACTTCATCAACGCCAACGCTACCACTGCTCCCGGCATCGTGGACGCAGACCGCAATCCTATTATGAGCCGTTCCGAGGTTTACTCCGGTGTCTACGGTCGTGCCAGCATTACCTTCTACGCTTTCAACAGCTCCGGTAACAAGGGCATCGCCTGCGGCCTCAACAATCTCCAGAAGATTCGTGACGGCGAGCCTCTCGGCGGCAAGGCCAGCGCTGAGTCCGATTTCAATACGGATGAAGATGAGGATTTCCTCGACTAATGACCTGATTTCCCAACAGGGCGGCGGAGCAATCTGTCGCCCTGTTTGGGCTTGGAAAGGATGTGACAATTCATGAAAACACGGAGTATTGATATAGAAACCTATAGCAGCGCTCCACTTCAGAAGTCCGGTGTGTACCGTTATGTAGAGGCGGAGGATTTTGAAATTCTACTCTTTGGTTATAGCGTGGACTCCGGTCCGGTGCAGGTGGTCGACCTTGCCTACGGAGAACATATCCCAAAGGAAATCCTGCAGGCACTGGAGGATGAAGAAGTCATCAAATGGGCCTTCAACGCCACCTTTGAACGCAACTGCCTGTCTCGCTACTTGGGCTATCCTACCGGCGATTACTTAAATCCCGAAAGCTGGCGCTGTTCTATGATCTGGGCCGCTACGATGGGACTGCCCTTGTCGCTGGAAGGTGTCGGTGCCGTTTTGGGCCTTGAAAAGCAGAAACTCACTGAAGGCAAAGACCTCATCAAATATTTCTGCCAGCCTTGCGCTCCTACCAAATCCAATGGCCAGCGTACCAGAAACAGACCGTTCCATGCGCCGGATAAGTGGGACGCCTTCAAGAAATATAACCTTCGAGATGTGGAAACGGAAATGGCCATCCAGCAGCGCTTGGCAAAGTTCCCGGTATCGCCTGCGGTCTGGGAGGAATACCACCAGAGCGAGGAAATCAACGACACTGGTGTGCGTCTGGATATGGAACTGGTAGCGCAGGCCATTGAAATGGATACGCTGTCCCGTCAGAAGTTGACTGCCTCCATGAAGCACATGACCGCTTTGGAAAATCCCAACAGCGTCCAGCAGATGAAACAGTGGCTTGCTGATAATGGGATGGAGACCGACAGTCTTGATAAAAAGGCTGTGAACGAGCTTCTGAAAAAAGCTCCACCGGAACTTGCCGATGTATTGGTATTGCGTCAGCAGCTGGCCAAGTCCTCCGACAAAAAATATCAGGCAATGGAAAACACCGTTTGCGCTGACGGTCGTGCCAGAGGCATGTTCCAGTTCTATGGGGCCAACCGTACCGGTCGCTTCTCCGGTCGCAATATTCAATTGCAGAATCTCCCGCAAAACCACCTGCCGGATCTGGCCGAAGCTCGTGCGCTGGTCCGCTGCGGTGACTTTGCTGCCGTGGAGCTGCTTTATGAAGATGTGCCGGACACGCTCTCCCAGCTAATCCGCACAGCCTTCATTCCCGGAGATGGCGCACAATTTTATGTTGCTGACTTTTCTGCAATCGAGGCCCGTGTTATCGCTTGGTATGCAGATGAAAGCTGGCGACAGAAAGTCTTTGAACAAGGTGGCGACATTTACTGCGCTTCTGCCAGTCAGATGTTTAAGGTCCCTGTCGAGAAACACGGCATCAACGGCCACCTACGTCAAAAAGGCAAGATTGCGGAATTGGCCCTCGGCTACGGCGGCAGCGTCGGCGCACTTAAGGCAATGGGCGCTATCGAAATGGGTCTAACCGAAGATGAGCTTCCTCCTCTGGTAGATGCATGGCGACAGGCCAACCCGAAAATTGTCGAATTTTGGTGGGCCGTTGACCGTGCTGTTATGGAGGCCGTGAAATATAAGCACACGACCAGTCTTTATGGGCTGACCTTCTCTTGCAGAAGCGGCATGCTGTTTATCACGCTCCCTTCCGGCAGAAAGCTGGCCTATGTGAAACCGAAGGTCGGTATAAACAAATTTGGCGGCGAATGTATCACCTACGAAGGCGTCGGTGCCACAAAAAAGTGGGAACGCCTCGATTCTTATGGTCCGAAGTTTGTGGAAAACATCGTGCAGGCCACAGCCAGAGATATCCTCTGCTACGCCATGCAGACGCTGCGCCATTGCTCCATCGTTATGCATGTGCATGATGAAGTTGTAATTGAGGCAGATCCACGCATGTCTTTGGAAGCGGTCTGTGAACAGATGGGCCGCACTCCTCCTTGGGCCAAAGGACTCCTCCTTTGTGCCGATGGCTACGCCTTGCCGTAGAACAGGGATACATCCCCATCGCACCTCTCTTGCTATTTCCGCAATTCCTGAATGATGCGGACTCGAAGGAGCGCCAGCTCGGTCTGTTCTTCGGAAATGCCCTGATGAGCAAATGCTCCGAGGTCTGGGTATTCGGCAGTCGCATCTCAGCGGGCATGGAAGCAGAAATCGAAAGAGCCAAGTGGAAGAACTATCGCTTACGCTATTTCACCGAAAATTTGAAGGAGGCTTAACCCTATGTATGAAGTAATCGAAAAAAGAAAAATGCTACCTGACGGCACTGAAATCTCTACCTATACCCGTAAAGTAATCAGCGCCAACATCCTCGAAGTGGAAGCTGGCACTACCGGCTATATGGGCAGCGACAGCGGTCACGGCGGTCGCACCTATTTCCGTATTCAGGACAGCGCCAGCACTGATATGGAAATCCGCACATTTGTGGATAAGCACGGCTGCTACGGCTTTGAAGTTTTCCTCGGCGGCGACTGTGAGCTGGAAACCACTATCCGGGCGCTGAAGTTTATCACCAAGGTGCTGGAGAAGGAATCTAAGGAGGTGTATGACTGATGTTTACTATCTACTCTGCTGATGTTACCGGCAATCCCGGCAACTGCTCCTATCCCCACAAACATGTGATTTTGGATGAGGCCAGTCTGAAATCTGCAATCAGCCATGACTATGTCTGCGCTGAATATCGCAACAGTTATCGTAACGGCGAAAACTTCATCGGCAGCGACTGTCTGCCGGTGGACTGCGATAACGACCATTCTGAAAATCCTGCTGACTGGATGACACCGGATGATGTGATGCAGGCCTTTCCGGGCGTTACCTTTGCCATCCATTTCAGCCGCTTCCATAACCGTGAGAAAAACGGTAAGGCTGCAAGACCTAAGTTCCACGTCCTGTTTCCGATTGAACACTGCACCGACGCTGCGCTCTATAGCGATATGAAGAAGCTGGTCAATTCCATCTTCCCGTACTTTGATACGCAGGCACTGGATGCGGCACGTTTCTTCTTTGGCACTGCTACTGCCGAGGTAGCGCTCTATCCCGGACGCATGAATCTGACGGAGTTTCTCAATGAGGACCTGTTCGACGAATACCTGCCACAGGGCGACTTTGACCACTCCGTTATCCCGGAAGGAAGCCGCAATGCGACCATGAGCCGCTTTGCCGGTCGTGTCATCAAGAAATATGGCGATACCGAAAAGGCCTACCAGACCTTCTTGGAGGAAGCTGCAAAATGTGTGCCGCCTTTGGATAATTGCGAGCTGTCCACCATCTGGCATTCGGCCCAGCGTTTTTACACAAAGCTTTCCCAGCAGGACGGATATGTATCACTGGAAGCATATAACGACCCTTCCTGTTATAAGCCAGAGGATTACTCCGATGTGGGACAGGCCGAGGTGCTTGGAAAATACTTCTCCAGCGAATTGCACTATTCTCCCGCCACACACTTTATCCGCTACTCTGACCACTACTGGCAGGAATCCGAGCCGGGAGCGCAGGCAGTTGCCCACGAGCTGACCCGTCGCCAGCTAAAGGAAGCCGGAAACGACCTCGTGGAAGCGCTCACCAAAATGAAGAACAGCGGCGCTCAGACCATCCTTGATAGCACCTCCAAGTCCAAGGCTGAACAGCTGATGAACGAACAACAGCTGGAAGCCTATCAGGATTTTCTGGCGGCAAAGGCATATCAGGCCTTCGCTATCAAGCGCCGTGATTCCAAGAACATCACCTCCACGCTGAAGGAATCGCATCCTATTTTGGAAATCTCACCGAGGGACTTGGACTCCGATCCCTTTGCGCTGTGTACGCCCGAAGCAACCTACGACCTGCGTAAAGGCATGGCCGGAGCAAGGGAACATTCGCCGGAGGATTTCATTACCAAAATCACCTCCGTATCTCCCAGCCAGAAAGGTCAGCAAATTTGGCTGGACTGCCTTGACCGATTTTCCAAGGTGACCAGACCCTGATTGACTACGTGCAGATGATTTGCGGTCTGGCGGCAATCGGCAAGGTTTATGTGGAAGCGCTGATTATTGCCTATGGCGATGGCCGTAACGGTAAGTCCACCTTCTGGAATGCAGTCTCCCGTGTGCTGGGCCTTTACAGCGGCAACATCTCTGCGGATATGCTGACGGTCGGTTGCCGCAGAAACATCAAACCGGAAATGGCCGAGGTCAAGGGCAAGCGTCTGCTTATCGCAGCAGAAATGCAGGAAGGCTCCCGCCTGAACGACTCCACCGTCAAGCAGCTCTGTTCTACCGATGATGTGTTTGCGGAGAAAAAGTATAAGGACCCGTTCTCCTTCAAGCCTTGCCACACGCTGGTGCTGTATACCAACCACCTGCCTCGTGTCTCCGCTTCTGATGATGGTATCTGGTGTCGTCTTATCGTTATCCCGTTCAACGCAAAGATTACCGGCAAGAGCGACATCAAGAATTACGGCGAGTACCTGTTTGACAATGCCGGTGAAAGCATTCTGGCTTGGGTCATCGAAGGTGCCAAAAAGGTCATCGAGCTGGACTACCAGATTCCTGTTCCGGACTGTGTGCAGAAGGCCATTGATGAATACCGTAACCAGAACGACTGGTTTGGCCACTTCCTTGCCGACAAGTGCGAGGTGGATGATTCCTACAAGGAAAGTTCCTCGGCCTTATATCAGGCCTACCGAAACTACTCTCTGGACTGCAACGAGTATATCCGCAGCACGGCAGACTTCTACTTTGCGCTGGAGAAGGCTGGCTTTGAGCGTATCAAGGTCCACAACAAGCGCTACTTTAAGGGCCTGCGCCTGAGAGCAGAAAACGATGCTGAAGAAGATTTTCTGAACTGACAATACCGTAGGGGTAACCTCCATTAAGGTCATATACAAAAATTCTCTTAGGACTAAAAAAATCTGTCCTATAAAAAGTTTAGCAAATGACATTCAGGGAGGTTACCCACTCTACGAAAATTAGCGCTGACGGAGGTAACCGATGTTAGAAAAAACAATAGAACGTAAATTAACCGTGGCGGTCAAAAAGGCCGGTGGCATCGCTGTAAAGTTCGTGTCTCCGAGTTTCGATGGATTGCCCGACCGCCTTGTATTACTACCTGATGGCCTTATCGCTTTTGTGGAACTGAAGGCTCCCGGAAAACGCCCACGCCCTTTGCAGGAAGCACGACACCGAATGCTTCGTTCCTTGGGCTTCAAGGTCTATGTGATAGATAAACCAGAACAGATTGGAGGAATGCTGGATGAACTTCAAACCCCACGACTACCAGAGCTACGCAATTGAATATATCGAAAACCACCCTGTGTCCGCAGTTCTCCTCGATATGGGTCTTGGCAAAACGGTCATCTCCCTGACTGCCATCGCAGATCTGCTGTTTGACAGTTTTCTGGCCCATCGCATTCTGGTTATCGCTCCGCTTCGTGTGGCCCGTGATACTTGGCCTGCGGAGCTGAAGAAATGGACCCACCTAAACCACCTGACCTTCGCTGTTGCTGTGGGAACTCCTGCAGAACGAAAAGCTGCTTTGATGGCCGGTGCCGACATCACCATTATCAATCGTGAAAATGTGCAATGGCTGATTGAGGACAGCGGCATCGCCTTTGACTTTGATACCGTGGTCATCGACGAGCTATCCTCTTTCAAAAATCACCAGTCAAAGCGCTTCAAGGCATTGTTGAAGGTTAGACCGAAAATCAAACGCATCATCGGCCTTACCGGTACACCAAGCTCCAATGGCCTCATGGATTTGTGGGCCGAGTTTCGTCTGCTGGATATGGGCCAGCGCCTTGGCAGGTTTATCACGCAGTACCGAAACAACTACTTCATGCCGGATAAGCGCAATGGGCAAATCATCTACTCCTACAAACCGCTGCCCTATGCAGAGGAAGCCATCTACCGACAGATTTCGGATATAACGATTTCCATGAAAAGTGCCGACTATCTGCAGATGCCGGAGCTGATTTCTTCCCAATATGAAGTCCAGCTCTCCGAGGATGAGAAAAACCGCTACGAGCAGCTGAAGGCAGAACTGGTATTGCACCTTTCTGATGAGGAAATCACTGCTGCCAATGCCGCCTCTCTGACCGGAAAATTAGTGCAGCTGGCCAACGGCGCTATTTACACCGATACCGGCGATGTAGTGGAGTTTTACGACCGCAAGCTGGATGCCTTGGAAGATCTCATCGAGGCTGCAAACGAAAAGCCGGTGCTGGTGGCCTACTGGTTTAAGCACGACCTGCAGCGTATCAAAAAGCGCTTTGCAGTCCGGGAGCTGAAATCCAGCAAGGATATTGAGGACTGGAACAACGGCAAAATCCCGGTGGCAGTTATCCATCCCGCCATACCATTGCCAATGAACTAAACGCTGATGGACTCTTTACGGTACGAGGGAAAATGTGGCGTGAGGATGCCGTATGCAGAATACTGAAAAATGACAAATACGTCGGCGACCTAACGCAATGGAAGAGCATTATTCCACAGATTTTCTCTCCAAGCGGGTTTTGCAGAACAATGGCGATAATCCTGATGTACCACTGATTACTATTAAGAATCATCATGAGGGTATTGTTTCAAGAGAGGTCTGGGACTTGGCGCAAAAGCAGATTTTTGAGCGTTGTCGGTTATCCCGTGAGGGAAGAAAATATTCAAAGCACTACTGGTTCAGCAGTAAGGTTTTCTGTGGCAAGTGCGGTTATTCCTATAATATCACTGGCGGAACTGCAAAAGAAAAACGTTCTCTCAGATGTGTGAACCGAGCAAAGTACGGAGCAGTTCCGAGGGTTGACGCAAACGGCGCAGAGGTTGGTTGTGACAGCAAGGTGATAAATGAAGCGGTGCTGGCTTTTTGTATGAAATACATTCTGGAGCATATTCAGCTTACACGGACATCAATCACGGAACGATTGATGAGCAACATTGCAATTATGCAGCAGAGTGAGTCTGCTGTAAACACTCAACTTCTTGAAGACGAAATTGAAAATCTGACAAGAAAAAAGCGAAAGGCGATTGACCTTATGCTTGACGAACTGATTTCAAAAGAAGATTTGAAAAAGCAAACCGAATATTATGACGGCGAAATTGCACGGCTCACGGAACAGATTTCCGCAAGTCAGAATGTCAGCGAGACTCATCGGAAGCAGCTTGAATCGATAAGGAATTATATTGCTCAAGTGAACCGAACCGCTGAAATTGATACCGACAGCATGAAAATATATGGTGAGATTTTGAAGAAAATTATTGTACATAAGGAGGGCGTGACGGATTTTTACCTTACCTGTGTACCGTTCGGATTCAGGATGAGTTACCACATTCACCGCTACAACCGAGGGCATTTGCTTGAGGTTCTAGTGGATAAGTGCGAGGTTATTTCTTAAAGATGTTTTCATTGCATTGGGGCATTTACACGCAAGTCTGCTTATCAATGCAGGCGTCGATATGGTTTCTGTTTCAAGTGATATGTGACATTCCTGCGTAGGTACAACAAGTAACATCTACTGTCATATGTTCCAAGAAGCGAAAGCGAGAAATTGCGACGCTATCACCAACGCGCTTTCCTTCGGAAACAAAAAAGAGCCACAAGCTGATATGCAAGTGGCAGTGTAAGTGGCATATTTTCAAAATAAGTGGCAAGATTAATTTTCATAAAAAGAAAAACCTCGCAAACGGCTTTATTACACCATTTGCGAGTTACATAGTTGGTGACCCGTACGGGAATTGAAAATCTCGGCAGGCATTTTCCACTTTTACAAAAAGTGCAGAAACCAACGCAATTACGCCATTTTACGCAAAGCTGAGAAAATACAATTTCTCTGATTTTATATAAGTTTTCGCAGCTTTAGCGGACAAATAGCGGACAACTTCTGATATACCCCTGTATATAGCAAGGACTGATTTTTTGAATCAGTCCTTTTTTGTTATGCTTTCAGCTTATAAATTCTGTTTTTATTGCTGCAATCAATTCTTTGAAACAATCACGGCTTATAGTAATCCGAATGACAAATTACTCATATAATAAATTATAGTATAGGCAATGCTTCGCAAAGCTCGTACATAATCTGCACAGTGTTTTTTGCAATGCATAAAAAGGAATACCGACATTCTCAATAGCATTTCCTTCGAGAGTATGGCAATGAATTTTTATGTGATATAAAGGCAGATTATGCACAAAGCCGTCAGGCGGTCTTTGTGAGGCATATTACCTTTTTCAATCACTGAACTCACCTCCGAAATCAAAAATCACTGTATATATTTTAGCACAAAACGCCCGAAAAGTCCAGTGATACCGCACTTTTCGGGGGTAGAAATATTGTCAACATTTGCGTATATTTTCACTGTGGATTCTCAGCACACAGAACCTGTTTTTGCAGGTCTTATCGCTGTTTTCTGTTCTATTGACAGTCCCTCCATCAGCCATCGGAATTCCCGCTGTGAAACAAGTCTTGCTTCATCAGAATTATGCGGTCATTTGTATTTTCCATTTTCAAGCCTTTTATACAGCAGCACAAATCCGTCCTCTTCCCACAGCAGCGCCTTGATACGGTCACAGCGTTTACCGCAGAACAAGAACAGACTGCCGGAAAAATACATCAAGCTTGAAATTCTGCTGTACAATTGCTGCTAGTCCGTCTATTGCTTTTCTCATATCTGTATATCCACAGACGATGTAGTTATGTTCTGCACGGCTGACATCTCCGATCATCTCAGGACTCCAAGCAGACGTTTGAGGGTGCTCTCACTGAAATTATCGGGCAGAGATATTTTTATATTTCTTACTGAAAGCTCTATCTTCTCTTTTGTCGTTTCTGATTCCTCAACTGCTGTTATTGGTACGATATCATGCTGTTCCAATTCACTGCATACTGCCTGGCGAACACGTTTCAGGCGGTAGTAATACGTTTTGAGATTTACTCCATTCTGCTTGCACCAGTCAGTTACAGTCAATCCGCTTTCATTTCTGAGCCTGATCATCTCCGCTCATTGCTTCAGCTTTACTTCCTTCTTCACTTTCACTATTTCATTCATTACAACGTCCTCCATTTAGACTTCATTAGTTATTTCTATTTTAGTCTATTTGGACTTCTTTGAATAGGGTGGTGGGTTATTTGGCGGGTACTTTAATTTGTACAATATGCGGTATAAATTGATATGTTTCCGGAAATTAAGTAGGCGGCTGCCCATTAATTGAGCAGCCGCCTCTCGCACCGCCATAATTTAATTAGAGCAATTTTTGTTAGAGACAAATCGTCATATAGGGCGGGATACAGACAATATCCTCTTTAAAGCTGAGATTTCTCGGATGAATCACATAGCATTCGCCGATACGATTGCTGTACTTTTCCTTGAAGCGTTTCAGCGATTCAATTGAATACTTCTTTCCTGACTTGACTTCTATCGGGTATATCTTGTATTTAAGTTTACTGTTATTGGATATCAGAAAATCTATTTCAATATCATTTCTGTGCTTTTCGTTATTATAGTGGGTATAGAAATACAACTTGTGACCATTAGCGGTCAGCATCTGTGCAATTGCATTTTCGTAAAGCATACCCTCATTCATATTCAGCTTGTCACCAAAAATCTGCTTGTAAACCTCATCTTCAAGAAGCTCATTTTCGTCAAAGGCATGGCTGACAAGAAGACCTGTATCACCAAGATAGCATTTAACATACGTTCTGCTTTCGTTAATTGAAAGTCCGATATTTGGATCACTGCACAAGAAACATTCATTTGAAATCATTGAATCTGAAAGCCAGAAAAATGTTTCCTCATACCGGGCAGCCTGACTTCCTGCCGCCACATCATTAAAAACAACACGTTTTTCATGCTGTGAAAGTAAGCCGGGTATCCGGTCAAATATTGTCAGCACCTTGCTTCTGTATCTTGTGTCGATTTTCATGATGTCGCTTCTGTAAAGGGAAAGTATGTCACGCTTTTCAATATCAGCTCTGTCGAAATCTTTTTTACTTTCAATAAACGCAATAACACTTTGTGGCATGCCGCCCACAAGCATATACTGTTTGAATAGTAGCATTGCTTTGTGATGAAGCTCATTTTCGAGAGGCGTTCTTTCCGAGAAGCATTTTCTGATATATTCCGTAATCTGCTCCTCACCCAATGCATTGCAGAATTCCTCAAAGTCAAGGGGATACATTTTCAGATGACGTTCCTCTGAAGGTATCACAATATCTTTGACATTTTCCTTAATAGAAATAAGTGAACCTGTTTCGATAAAATCATATCGACCGTCCGCAACCAGATATTTAATACACTCTCTTGCTTTTGGGTACATTTGCACCTCATCAAAGATGATGAGCGACTCTCTCTCATAGAGCTTTACGCCATAATATACAGAAATCAGCATAAAAAATGTATCAAGGTCGTTCATGTGCTTCTGAAAGTAATCCTTGACCTCATCGGGACATTTCGCAAAATCAATGAGAATATAGCTTCTGTATTCGTTTTTGCCGAATTCTTCGCATATTGTTGATTTTCCGATACGCCTTGCACCCTCAATAAGCAGGGCTTTTGTGCCGTTCAGGTTATTTTTCAGGTCGAGTAGCTTGTTATACATTTTTCGTTTCAGTATCATAATCACACCTCGTTTCTGAAATGCGCAGGTTTATACAGGCTATATACAGCTTTAATACGCACATATAATTCAACTTTATATAACCATTATGCGCAGATTTATGATTATTATACTACAAAAATGATTGAATGTCAATTGCCTGTATTCGAATTACAGCCTGAAAATTTTAAGTCAAGTCTTGCGTATTATGCTAAAAACTTTGGTAGAGTTAAGAGTTCCATCGTTCATAGATTGATTTCAAAGCTTTTCCAAGTTTTAATTCTCTTACAATCTTTTTCTGAGCATTTGGATTTTGTGGTTCAATATATGTATACTTATGCTTATCTAACTCAATCTCACGTTCAAGCAACTCCAGATTGTCTTCGATGTATTTTACAAAGCACTTTTCCTCATTTATAGAGTTGAATAATAAAATGACCTCGTTAAAACACCTATATGCATATTCTGCATCACCATTATCTTCAAGCAAATACTGGTTAAAAATGTAAGATATGTCATCCTTGATAAAATATTTGAAACCGTCAAAATTGTGATGATGTTCATCGTAATGGATGAAATCCCAATTTGGAACTACTGTAATATATCTTCCTCCATCCAATGTTACGGTTTGTCTTGAATATAAAGTAGTATTATAATACTTTGCATATAGCATACCATAATGAACATTTGAATTTGTCATATTATATGCATAGAATTCAGGATATAAGCCATTATCGTCATCGTCTTCAAGACACAATGTAAATTCTGGGCAAATCTTATTATAATGTTGGTCTTCACTTGTTTCCCAGTTGCTCTTATCCGCAAGCAGAAGTTTAAGTCTATCAAAAGGATTTAAATTTAAGCCAAAGTGCTTTTTCCATAATGCTTCAACGATATGTTTATCCGCACTTTTATCAATATCTGTATTTACATCACTCACCCTTGTGTAAATATGATTGGCTCTTACAACACGTTCCTTATCCCTAAAATCAGATGTAAGATAATATGGCGTATCCATTGTGTTTTTTATAACAAGAACATCAATTTCGTGTTCGTCGATATGTAGAGTTATTAATCGCACAATTGGGCGTATTCCCGCTGCAAAACTTTTGCTTTTTAGTTGACTTATAATATGCTCTTGATTTCTGCGCGATGAATCATTCTCAATTCCGATTATTTGCCCAGTTTTATCCGATACTCCATATATTATATAACCGTCTTGATTACATAAAGGATTATTAGCCATACAAATAATATCGTGCAACAAATTAGCAGTATTCTTGTGATGTTCTTGTTTAAAATCCCAATAAGAGCCTTCTTGCCGTGATGATATTAAATCCAATATTTCCATTTTGAGATTATTGCCGCTCATAAAATAATCGCCCCCTTTATATCTTCCATTCGTCTTCATACTGGTCGAAAGTAAACGGTATTGCAATTTTAGTATTGTCCTTATTACGTTCTTTTTCTTCAATCCCTACAGCCAAAACCATAGAGATAATGATTTCTCTGATTATGTGAAGCAATTTCATAGTCTCGCCGATAAATTCTGCTTCTGATATATAAAAGGCTAAATTATCTATTTCTCCGTTTATTCTATCATAAAATAAATCCCAATAAACTTTTGTGTATTTGTGTTCCAAAGCATTACGGATTGTACAGGTTTTCTTTGCATAGGGATTAGGAGAATCCATTAATTTGTTATAAAAGTCCTTTCCTATCCAACGTAATGCGTTAAGAATGTAATTGTTATTTTGCTCATATAAACTTGCCATTTTAGGATTAGCCCAGACATTATGAAATGTAATTCTTCGTTCTTCTATACCCAAACCAAAATAATAATTCATAAAATAAGCACATTTATCTAATAATGAGTATAGTGTTTTAAATGCAGATTTTATCATTTCAACTCGTATAGAATATTGCGGATAATCGGCAAAATTCAAAAGAAATGTATCTTTGTCTGCAAAATGGGCTTCACCATTTTGCTGTATTCCACAGTAAAATTGATATCTTGCAAAAATATAATCTTGTTTAATCTGATTGAACATCCCATGAAAAATAGGTTTATCGTTTATATTTACAATCATATTTGGCAATTGCAAAACATCAGCCGCAAAGCAATATTCATTGACAGGTAAATCGTTTAAAGGATTTGTAAATAATTTGTTTTCTAATGCCCATTTTCTATACTTTAGTTCTTCTTCATTGTCATAATTGTATTGGGGGATCTCCAGAGGAGGAATTAAAACAGCTTGAGTATATTCTTCTGTATAGCTATTGATAGCGTTGCTAAAATAATCTTTCGCATTTCTATGAACGATTTTATCATTGCTATTTACTGCTTGACATAAAAAGAAATAAGCAAAATGATTCATATAATCTCTATGTACTGGATCAGAGACCATCATTGCATAGTGCCTGTATGCCATTCCAAGATTACCCAGAGCCATACCAAAGCCTCCGTCTATCTTTAAAGCTTTTTGATACTGCTCTATTGCAGCAATTTTTCTTCCGCAATGGTCAAACGCATTTCCGTAATTTGTATACAGGCTTAGTTTAAATCCATTAATATAAGGAGAATACTTTTCATCTGACAACTCATCAGCATTTATTAATTCAATACTTTTACGAAAATAGAATAACTGTTTTTCAATGTAGCTTTCATCGCTGCTTTTCTCTAATCGCGCAATATCGCCATAAACAGTGCCGATAGAATAATATAGCTGAGCTTGTGAAGCAGTGTCTTCTGTATCGATTATATTTAATACATCGTCAATAAGAATTTTCAGTTTTTCCGAATCTCCTTCATCTGTAGCTTCATCGAATTTACTTTTCGTTTTCTGGCTGGTATTAACTTGTTTAATAAAGCAAAGAAATCAAGCACCGTTCTATCCGACTTTTCTTTTGCATTGTATTTAATTTCAGACTGAGTATATATTTCATGTATTTTACTTTGAATGTCACTCATAATCTGCTTTTTAAGTTCATCAAGGTTCGCACACTTTTCATCTTGCATCGTATTTCTCCTCCGTCATCTCCCTATACCTCCTCATAAGCTCCGCCACACACTCGCTCTCGGTAATCTTCCTATCAAACCCATACGCCGCCATAACGGCAAAGTCGTTTTCGTGGTGAGCCTTGCGGAGTTCGGCGGGCATAGCAAGTTCATCGTAGAGATCGGCGAGGGAGCAGTCAGGATAGAAGGCACGGGCGTCAAGGATAGCCTGTGCAGTCTGTTCGATTTTCGCTTTCTGTTCATCTGTTGGGTTGCACCAAGGAAAGTTGTTGTAGACAACATTAACAGAATAGCGATAATCACTTTTAATTCTACCGCATACAACCCTGATCCAAGCGTTATGTACATTTGACATAAGTACACCAAAATCATAAAGTGTAGCGTTAGGCATAAGTAAATTTGCGTTGCTACAAATTATATCACTACTAACAAATCCAATTGGAATGTATTTACGTCGTTCAGATGAGTGACATGGAATAATGATATATTCTGTATCAGGCTGGCGAATTTCTCCAAATAAAGTCGGTGTGTCCGCTAATTTTCTTGTTGCTTCTCTGTTACTGCTTTCTCTTATTTCCTTTACCTTTGCAACAGCTTCTTTAACGGGAGATATTTTTAGTATCTCAGCAGGAGAAATACCCTTTAACCAAAGACACCACCTCTCCTTATTATGTAGAAACTCCGTTGCTCCAAGAAAACGTCTGAACATTTTTTCGGCTAATGGGTATTTGCTTACAATTTCATCTTTTTCCTCCGTTGTGAAATCACTTAATATACCATTGTCATTTGGCATACTACCAAAAACAACAGCAGGTACATTACAAATTGGCTTTTTCCTGCTTTCCATAAACACATTATCTGCTTCAACAAGATAACCATTTATGTTTTCAACAATCTTAACCGCACCATTTTCAAAAAGCTGTTTTTGTGATGTGTTTTCAGCTATACTGAAACCGACAATAACACAATGAACGTGAGCTTTTAAACTTGCCTCGCTGTCCCAACGGAATGTACGGTGTGCAAAATCAATATGAACTCCGTTTTCAAAGAGATTCTTCCAAAGAATTGCAACTTGTTCGCCTTGTGTAATGCTGTTTGTGGAAACAAGAGCTGTTCTGACTTCCGTTTCTTTCATCATATCAGCGGCTTTTTTATACCAACAGGAAACATAGTCAATATTTCCAATACCTTTTGCACCATTAAGAATAAATGATACATCGTCCTTTTGCTCGGCAGACATAAGTCTTGCCCCCACAAACGGCGGATTACCCATAATAAAATTCAGCTCCGCTTTTGGCACAACGCTCTCCCAGTCAACACGCAGAGCGTTGCCCTCCACGATATTGGCATAGCTTTTCAGCGGCAGGAAATCAAGGCTCATCTGCACGATTTCCTCGGTTTCCTTCATCATCTGCGACTCGGCAATCCACAGCGCAGTTTTAGCGACTGTCACCGCAAAATCGTTGATTTCAATTCCGTAGAACTGCCCGATTGATACCTGAATCGGGTTTAAATCGCCGTCACCGAACATCATCTGACCCTTGTGAATTTCAAGCAGGATTTCATTTTCCAGCTTTCTGAGGCTGATATAAGTTTCCGTCAGAAAGTTGCCCGAACCGCAGGCAGGGTCAAGGAATTTCAATTCAGACAGCTTCGTCTGAAACTCTTTCAGCCGCTTTTCACGCACATTCGCCTGCTTCGCCGCCTTGATATCCTCGAACTCGGCACGCAGCTCGTCAAGAAACAACGGGTCGATAACCTTGTGAATGTTTTCGATTGAGGTGTAGTGCATACCGCCGCTGCGGCGTGTTTCGGGGTTTAAGGTTGACTCAAAAACAGCTCCGAAAATGGTTGGCGATATTTCTGACCAATCGAAGTCGGCACTTGCCTTTTCCAGAAGAATGTCCATAATTTCTTCCGTAAAATTCGGGATTTCTATGTTTTCATCCGCAAACAATCCGCCGTTGACGTACGGAAAAGCAGCTAAATCCTCATCAAGATACGGGTCACGCTCGCTGTCCTTCTGGTCAAGCACCTGAAACAGTTCTATCAGAGCCTTTCGGGCTGACTTCGCCTCAAACTGACGGAGATAATCGTGGAACATTCCATGCTTACCGAAAATGCCTGCGTCCTCGGCATACAGACAGAAAACAAGGCGCACACACAGCATATTAAGGCTTTTGAGGGACTCGGAGTCGTCGGGATTTTTATACTGTTTGAGGATTGCATTATACAGCTTTCCCACCAATTCGCCTGCCTGTAAGGAAACTTCCATTTCCTTTTTGATATGCTCGTTGCCTGTATCCACAAGAAAATTCAGGCGGTAATATTCCTTGTGCAGGTCTTTTAGGAAGATTTGCTCAGGTTCGGCGTTGGGCTTGTTCATATTGTAAATGAGAATTTCGGTGAAGTTGGAAACAATAATCCACTTTGCCTTTTCCTCATAGGGCAGGTAATTATTATAGCGGAAAGCCTGTCCGTAAGGCGTAAGCTTTTCTCCGTCCGACTGCGTGGCAGTACGGCGTAACGAAATGTTTGAGCCTTTCTGCTCGATAAGGATTTTGCTTGACGGAATATAGGCGTCGATATATTTTTGATTTTTCTCTACAACAACAGGCTTTTCAAACTCGATAACGGAGATCGGATTTTCTACTCCGAGGACATTTCCGAGCAGTTCTATCCAAAAGCGTGCAGTTTCCTGCTTTTCGTTGCCCTTGTCTTTCCAGTATTCTGAGAACGCCTTTGCGGCAGATTTTTGCTGTGTGTCGGTCATTGTTTTGCACTCCTTGTCTGCAAAATGGTATAAATATACATAATAATTATATCGCTCATAGCGAAAAATGTCAACAAATCCAAATCACTGATTAAAATAAATTTGTGCAACTGTCCGAAATTTAGTATATCAATAAGCTGTTTTCGCAAAACCGAGAAAACAGCTTATTTTTGTTACGTTACAGAAAATTGTACAAACACGAGAGACTTAAATAATATCCTTTTGTGCAAATAAGAGAACTTACAAAAAATTCGGAAAGCCCCTGTAAAAAATCCTGATTTTTTTCCTAATAAGTGAAAGGCATTGAAAGTACCAAACAAATAACGCTGATTTTATGCAGCTATACAGACTTTTGTAAAATTGCGAAAAAAGACTTAAAAAAACCAACCGTTTTTGTAGGTACTTATGAGATGTGCTTTTAATGCTCTCGAAAATAAAACAAACGGAGGTACAAATTATGACAAGAAAAACAAAACAGGAGCTTATCGCACAGGTGATCGCTTTGCTGGATGCTTTGATTGAGGTTGAGGACAATACTCCGCCGATTACGGTTATTGCAAAGAAACAGCCTATTGAAATGCTGACAATTAAGGAATGTACCGAGGCGGTCAAAGGTCTGTCCGAACACACCGTCCGTCAGCTTGTGGCTCAGGAAAAGATACCGTTCATCAGAACGGGTCAGGGTAATCGTGGCAAGATTCTTGTGAGCAAGGCGGCGCTGCTTGAATATCTGGGAGGTGCGGCGTGATGGAGAGTATGGATATTCGGCGAATGGTTGACCCTTATCATCTCAATACACAAACACATGACGATGTGCGACGGTTGTGACGATATTTATGACAGTGGATGCGGTGCTGAAAACATCGTCACATCGTCGCATATCGTCGCAAAATGCAGAGGGTATCCCTCTGCTTCTCCTGCGGTCTGTGACCGCAAAAAAGGGACCAAGAGGAACTGCTTGCCCACAGACTATTTTCCTGCAAAATAGTCCTAGTGGGTTAGAACTATTCAGCAGAATAGTGTTCGTTCGCTTCGCTCCTCTTTATGAAAGGAGTGCAAAAAATATGAGCTATGCAATTATCAGAAACGAAAATCACAAGGTCGGTGTAATACCCCTCCTTGAACGTCATAATGAACGGCTTAACCATAATTACAGCAAAAAGGATATTGACATAAATCACTCGGCTGAAAATTATCACCTGAAGAAAATACAAGCAGAATCCTACCTTCAGGAATTTGAAAGTATACGCACCCGACAGCAGTTAAAAGGTAACTTGCGTTTACAGAGCAAAAAGCAAAGTACTGTTCTCTGCGAATTTGTCATTACTTCCGACAAGGAGTTTTTCGACCGTCTGGGCGATGAACGTACAAGGCAGTTTTTCAGTCATGCCTACGATTTTGTCTGTTCAAAGGCTGGTGGTGAACAGTATGTTCTCTCTGATGTGGTAGAGGCTACGCCCCATATGCACGTCGCATTCATTCCCGTCATAAATGGCAAGGACAGAAAGGGCACCCCCTGCAAGCGTATCAACTGTTCTGAGTTCTGGAAAGGACGTGACAGCTATTCACGTTTGCAAGATGAATACTATGATTTCATTACCGCCCGTGGTTATGATTTGGAGCGTGGTGAAAAGGGCAGCACCACCGAGCATTTGTCGGTTGCGGAGTACAAGCTGAAAAAGACGGAGGAACAGCTTGCCGAAATGTCGAAGCAGATTGCTAAAATTGAAAATATTGAGGAGGTCAAAACTACAAATCTTCCGCTTAATACAGTTGCAATCAAGAGAGACGATTTTAAAATGCTGTCCGCTGCGGCTAAAAATTATGCGGGTGCTAAAAATGCAGAAGCGGAAAATATACAGCTTAAAGCAGAAAGTCTTTCTTTGAAAAATGAAAATGAAGCCTTGAAAACCGAGACCGGCTTTTCGTGAAATGGAACGGCGAACCGATGAACAATCAGACTCCTTATGGCTGGCTGAAGGAGTTTTGTAAGAAAAACGAACTGCCTTTCTATGGTATTCACAGTTTCAGACATTTTGCAGCAAGCTCACTTATTTCAGCTGGACTTGATGTTACGACTGTTTCGGGTGCGTTAGGGCATTGCTGTTCCTCGACGACTTTGAATGTATATTCCCATCAGTTTCAGAACGCACAGGCGAGAGTTGCTGACGCAATGGATAAGGCATTCTCTTTTCTTCCGAGCGAGTAAAAAGAATTTGTCCGCTGCAAAAATCCAAATAGCGGACAAGTAGCGGACAAACCTGTTTTTCAATGTAAAACAAAAACTCGGAAACAACGTATTTACGCTGTTTCCGAGCCTTAATGCTGGTGACCCGTACGGGAATTGAACCCATGATTCCGCCGTGAAAGGGCGGTGTCTTAACCTCTTGACCAACGGGCCTTATTTGGTAGCGGCAGTAGGATTTGAACCAACGACCAATCGGGTATGAACCGAGTACTCTAGCCAACTGAGCTATGCCGCCATTTATGTCGTTTTTCGCTTACCGCTTTATGCGACTATATTATTATACACGCTTATTTTCTAAATGTCAACATAATTTTATGAAAAAATCTCGATTTGTTTATATTCACAATTTGGCGCTTAAATTAAATTTACAATTTGTTAAAATCAACAAATTGTAAATTTAATTTTTCTTATTTGTATATTTTAATGCAAAAAATACGCCCTTTCGGCCTATTAGTGAACGGTATTAAACAGCGGAGCATTCATTCGCTTACCGTTACTATTTAACGAAAGGGGTTTTTTTATGTCATGTTTAAATCAGAAATCGTTATGCAGACTTTTTTGCTGTAACTATGCAAGATTAGGAGATGTATACGAAGCTGCGCTGAAAAGCGGACTGCCTCCTGAAACTGCCCTTGCCGACGGTACGAATATTATTAATCAGGCAAGGTATAGAAGGCTTATTGAAAGCCTTATGCAGAAAAGCATACCTCCTAAGGCGGTCGTTATGACCGGTCTTGAAAGGCTTGCGTTCGGAAGAGCCAACGACGCGGCGTCGCTGGTTTTTTCAGAGGAGCTTCCTTCGCCCGATAAGATCGGAGCTTTGGATCTTTTTAATGTGTCGGAAATGAAAAGAGTCAAGGGAGGAGGAGTAGAAATAAAGCTTTTTGACAGACAAAAGGCAATGGAACGGATTTACGAATATGAGTCCGAGGAAAATACCGCGTCGGCTGCGGCAAATCTTATTGACGCTCTTACCGGATTGGAGGATGAAACTGCCGATGACGTTTAAAAGCTTTTCGCCGAAACAGAAGCTTGCTCTTTCCTGGTGGGGTATCCCTAAATACCGAAAAAAAGACGCCGTCATATGCGACGGAGCGGTCAGATCGGGAAAGACGCTTTGCATGTCGATGGGATTTGTAAGCTGGGCCATGAGTTCGTTTTCAGGCAATTCCTTTGCTCTCTGCGGGAAAACTGTTTCGTCGCTTCGCCGCAATCTTGTAGAGCCTCTTGCAGGTCTGCTGGGCGCTATGGGATTTAATTATATTGAAAAGGTCAGCAAAAATTATATCGATATAAGTCTTTACGGCAGGAAAAACAGATTTTATCTGTTCGGAGGAAGAGACGAGAGCTCTGCGGCGCTTATTCAAGGCATGACGCTTTCAGGAATACTTATGGACGAGGTTGCTCTTATGCCAAGATCGTTTGTAGAGCAAGCGATGGCCAGATGCTCTGTTTCCGGTTCTAAAATGTGGTTCAACTGCAATCCGGATAATCCGTATCATTGGTTTTACCGGGAATGGATAAAAAAATCCGAGGAAAAAAATGCTCTTTATATTCATTTTACTATGAAGGATAATCCGTCTCTTTCCGGGGAAATAAGAAAAAGATATGAAAAGCTTTATTCCGGGGTTTTTTATGACAGGTTTATTCTTGGCAAGTGGACTGCCGCAAGCGGCAGGGTTTACCCGATGTTCAGCGAAAGCATTCATACGTTTGAAAAGGCTCCGGATTGCGACCGATTTGTCGTGTCGTGCGATTACGGAACAGTTAATCCGTCGTCATTCGGACTGTGGGGGCGCTGCGGAGGAGTTTGGTACAGGCTGGAGGAATATTATTATGATTCCAGAAGAGAAGGGATATCGAGAACCGACGAGGAGCATTACAGCGGTCTGGAGAGCCTTATAGGAGATCGTGAGCCGGAATATATAATCGTTGATCCGTCGGCGGCAAGCTTTATAGAATGTATCAGGCGTCACGGAAGATTTAGAGTTATACCTGCGAAAAACGATGTTCTTTACGGAATAAGGCGGGTAAGCGACGCTTTGAAAAGCAGGAGAATTCTCATATCTGCGGATTGTCAGGACTGCCTAAGGGAGTTTTCGCTATACTGCTGGAATGAAAAGTCCGGAGGCGATATTCCGGTAAAGGAGAATGATCATGCGATGGACGATATCAGATATTTTGTGACTGCCGCGATAGATTCAGGCAATACCGATGATTTTTTTGTGGCTTCTGTCGCGCGTTGAAGGGAGGTGAATTTAATGAAACTATTCAAAGGCGGAAAGAGAAGCGTTCAAACCGATACAGCGGCTGTTTATTCTGCTTCGAGAGGCTCCGAGACGGCCGATTTTCCGAATAGTGTAGATTGCTGGGAAAAGGAGCTTTATGACAGACTGCGTTTCACAGTGCCTGTTATAGACGCGGCAATCGGTAAGATTGTGAGGCTTACGGGAGGCTACAGAATTATATGCTCCGATGAAGGAATGCAGGAAACGATGGATTATTTTGTGTCCGGTGTTCCTGTGGGACTAACGGGAGTTTCTATGCAGAGCTTTACAGACAGCTTTCTTGAAAGTCTTCTTACATACGGAAACGCGGTAGGCGAAATTATTCTCGACCGTGAAACCATGAATATCAGCTCTCTTTATAATGGAGATCCGTCGAAGATCGCTGTCTTGCCGGACCAGTCTACAGGCTGCGCCGTTTATTATTTGAAGCAGAGCGGAGGAAGGCTTAAACGTCTTGAAAATCCTAATCTTATATTATTTTCAGCATTGAATCCTCCGCCCGGAAAAACCATGGGGGTTTCAATACTCAGGGGACTGCCGGCTCTAAGCAGGATTTTGATGAAAATATATCAATGTATCGGACAGAACTATGAAAGAGCTGGGAATGTAAGATATGCGGTTACCTATAAGCCTACCGGGGACAGCTCTGAAAGGGCGTATTCAAAGGAAAGGGCGATGCAGATCGCTAAGGAATGGTCGGACGGTATGACGGCTGCTAAAAACGGTGAAATAAGGGATTTTGTCGCTGTCGGAGACGTCGACATAAGAGTCATAGGAGCAGATAATCAGCTTTTTGATACCGAGATTCCTGTAAGACAGATATTGGAGCAGCTTATAGCAAAGCTTTCGGTTCCGCCGTTTCTTCTGGGACTCAACTGGTCGACGACCGAGCGGATGTCGTCGCAGCAGGCTGATATTCTTACATCTGAGCTGGAGTATTACAGAAGGCTTATAACGCCGGTTATCAGAAAAATCGCCTCGGCATATCTGATGCAGATAGGATCCGACAGCGAAGCGTATGTTGAATGGGATAATATCAATCTTCAGGACGAATCGGTTCTTGCCGACGCGCGTCTGAAAAATGCTCAGGCCGAGGAGATTGAAAGAAAACTTGAAAATGAAAATTAAAATATGGAGGATAAATTATGTATAATGATATAAAACTTGAAAAGGGACTTTATAATCTTGCGGGAAAAAGCTTTATACAGGTTCTTGAGGAACGCGATCCTGATGAAAACTATGACGGAACGCCGTTAAGCAATCTTGACGCCTTTGAAAGACAGCTTAAGCGCTTCGATATAAAAATAAGCGGCGAGAACTGCGATAAGGTAGAAAAATTCTTTGTGACAACGGAAAGCGCGGTGCTTTTTCCTGAATTCGTCAGGAGAGCCGTAAACGCGGGTATGGAAGATTCTATATTAGGCGACATTGTTGCTGTTAAGACGATTTCAGACTGCAATCAGTACAGAGGCTATTCGGTTACAGACAATGTTCCGTACACTTCCAAAACAACCGAGGGAAACGCTCTGCCGGAAACCTCTATTAAAGAATCCGCCACATCTGTCAGCCTGTTAAAATACGGCAGACTTATTACAGCTTCGTATGAGGCGGTAAGGCTTCAGAGATTGGACGTATTTGCCTTAATGCTTCGTTCAATAGGTAAAAAGCTTGCCGACGCAATGGTGAGCAGCGCTATTTCCACATTGAAATCGGACGCGGCCGTTATAGATATTGCCGGAAGCGCGCTGGCTTTTTCAGACCTTACCGGACTTTACGGAAACTTTAAGGTCTATGATATGACTGATCTGATAGTATCTCCTAAAATTGCTGCGGAAATTATTTCAATGGAGCAGCTTAGGGATTCGATTACTGTTGACGAAAGAGGAAACGTTATTCTTCCGTTCGGAACAAGACTTATTAAATCAAACCAGATCAACGATCTGACTGTTATAGGAATAGACAGGCAGTATGCGCTTGAATTTATTACAAGCTCTGATCTCATTATGGAATCGGATAAGCTTATAGACCGTCAGATGGACGCATTCAGCGTTTCCTGCAACCTTGTGTTCAAAAAGCTTATGGCGGACGCCGTAAAAGTGCTTAATATGGATAAGTCATAAGTCCGGCTGTTGAAGCTCCGGCGGACGTCTGAAATAGCGTCCGCCGGAATAAAAGCTGCAAAATATTTATGAAAGGACGAAATATATGGAAAAGGAAGAAATACTCAAAAGGCTGAATGAATTTACACGACGGGAAATGTCTGAGGATGAGGTGTATATTTTTGACGTTATTCTCTGCGACAACGACATAGACAGAGATGGCGAGAGATTTTCTCAGAACGCGCTGGAAAGCTTAAAAAAGCTGTTTGTAGGGAAAACCGGAATATTTGATCATAATCCGAAAAGCGGAGGACAGACAGCAAGGATTTTTTCAACCGAGCTTGTAACCGATAATACAAAAGCTACGAAAAACGGCGAACCTTACACTTACTTAAAGGGCAGAGCCTATATGGTCAGAACAGACTCAAATTCGGGATTGATACGAGAGATAGACGGGGGTATAAAAAAAGAAGTAAGCATTTCTTGCAGCGCCGGCTCAAAAAAATGCTCCGTATGCGGAACGGATTTGAAAAGGAAAGGCTGTCCTCATGTAATGGGTAAAAAATACAGCGGAAAGACGGCTCATGCCGTTTTAGATGATATAAGCGACGCTTATGAGTGGAGCTTTGTGGCAGTTCCCGCGCAGGTCAACGCAGGAGTTACAAAAAGATTCGGCAGAAGCGCAGATTCGGCGGAGGCGAAGGCATATAGTGAAGAGCTTATGGAAAAGTTATGCAAAAGCGTAAGAACAGATATTTATAAGCTTTGTCTTGCTTCCGGCTCTTCCGTATGCGCTAAGGCGCTTTCTGCCGCCGCAGATAAAATGAATGCGGAGGAGCTTATTGAATTCAAGGAACTGCTTGAAAGGGAGCATAAATCTAAAACCGTTTCTCAGTTGGATATAAAAAAGGACTGTTTGGACGATTTCAGAATGGGGGCTAAAAAAAATGAATATTAATCAGATAAGTTCTCTTTTTACACTTTTTTCAGGCGAGACTGATACGGAGACATATCGTCCGCTGATAGATTCGGCAATTGCCCAGGTAGAACGCAGGCTAAAGGAGGACGTTCAGGATTCCGACGCAAGGCTTGACTACCTTTGCGCCGCAATAGCAAATTTCAGATACAGTCAGATAACGTGCGTGAAAAACAAAATCGCTTATACTTATGCGGGAACAGCCGATTCAAAGGGCAATTCTCAGCTTGAATATGATTTTGCCAGAGAACTTATGCGGGAATATTATAAAGCCGCGTCCGATCTTCTCTATGACGACGGATTTATATTTACCGCGGTTTGCTGCGGGTAAGGGAGAAGATATATGGCGCAGTTAAAGCATATGGTAAACGGAATTTATCAGATTGTAAAAAGCGGCGGCACCGACGTTTACAGCGAATATGAAAAAATTCCCGTAATGGAGCACGGCGATATATACGCTGTGGCGTCCGTTGCGGAAATATATCTTGAAAACGTTTTTGTCGGGGAAAACGATAAGTTTTTCAGGGAAAGATATTTACTTGACGTTAAAATACTCGGCAGGCCTTATACTTCCCCTATGAGCCTTTATGAAATGCTCGACGTTCGGATATTGGATAAGCTTACCTCCAGCGGATATGTTATAAATTCCGCAAAAATATCGGCTCCGGTGCAGGATAACGGACTCAAGCGGCTTATTCTTGAATGCAGAGTCGAATTACTCGGAAAAACGGAGGTCGTTTATGAATCACAGTCTTGACATAGAAAAATACCGCGTTGCAGAGCTGGGAGACGTAAGATTATATATTTCTTCTTACGAACTGTCCCGTGACCGCCGTTACAGCTTTCAGAATCGTTCTGAAAACAGTATATATTTTACCGATAACGGCTCGTTTCCCGCATATTTAAAGCTCAAAGGAATTGTATTGAAGTCGGAATGTCCTATTCCCGGAGTTAAATTAAATCAGCAAATGAGCAACAATATAAGATATTTTCTTACCGCTGACGGTATATTTTATAACGCTGCAAGGCTCAAGACGTTTTCCGTTGTGACGGACGTTAATTCGGAACTTATCAAATGCGAGATCGTATTATGCTGCGACAGCTATATAGAGCAGGCGGCGGAGGGGAGCTGAAATATGGATTCTCAGTATACGGTAAGAATGTATGACGAGGCAGGTAACTGCGTAATTGAAAGCATATGCTTTTATTTTAGATATGTTAAGGAGCTTTATACGCCTTATGTATGGTTTGAAGGAAAATTTATAAGCTCTGTAACCGCTCCCGCGTCAGACATTCTCAGGATAGAATTCTGGATATACGGCAAAATGATGCACAGAGGTCTTGCCGATAGTATAGATATATGCCGGGAGGGCAACAGGAATATAATAACGGTTAAGTCCAAAAGCTTTACTTCTTTGCTGTGTCAGAATCAGCCGGAGCCGGGTATGATAACGGACGTGAATCTTTCCAAAATTATAGGGACATATCCCGATATTCCTTACGTTACATGTGAGGACAGTGAAAACGAAAATTATATTTACGTCAAGGAAGGAGCGACCGTATGGGACGCGGTCTGCAATTTCGGTTTCAGAAAAACCGGACTTTATCCTTATATAGAGGGAACTAATAATGTCAGAATAACGCAGAGAAATCCGTCGATCAACCATGTTGTCAACAATAATAATATTCTTGGCTCGGGAGTTTGTCATGACTGTACCCGTATTATCAGTCATATACATATGCAGGATATAAACGGAGATTACGATGTTTACAGCAAAAGCAATGCGGAAGCGATGAGGAGAGGTATAATCAGGCATAAGCAAATCCCTCTCGACCGGCAGTTTTTGAATAATCCTGATTCGGGACTGAGCTTTAAGCTTAATTACAGCATGAGAGGGATGGTATTCAATTATATTAAATATGCGGGTTATAATTATGAGGATCTTTTTGACGAGGTAACCTACGGAAGCTTTACTAAAAAGAAAATTCACCGTATCGAGGTCGTTTTTAACGGAGGAATGCCCATAACCGTTCTGGGAACATATAACGACGGATTTTTCGGAGATCAATGATTCTTAGATCTGTAGATATTCGGCAAGCTTTGGAAAGGAATTATATATAGTGAAAAATGTATAGATAACTACGGGGATAATCAGCATTACTGAGGATACCGCTGTGCCGTTTCTGAGCTTCTGGTGAGGCATTGTAAACGGCAGGCGGTTATTTTTATAGAATTTGATAAATAGCGCAAATCCGGCGATTGAAAGAGCCAGAGTGGCGAGACTGGTCAAAGCAAGCGCAAGCTGATTTTCAAGCACACCTGAATAGGATACCACCGTCGAATAGGTGTTAGCAAAAGAATGGACTATTATTGAAGGAATAATTGAATTATGCTTAACGTCGATATGCGCAAAGAATATTCCCATTATAAACGCAAAAATAAACTGACCTACGTTAGCGTGCATAAGACCGAAAAGCAGCGAACTCATAATAATTCCGAATCTCTGACCTACTCTGGATAGGTTTTTCATAACAAAGCCGCGATACATAAGCTCTTCTGTAACAGGAGCTCCTATGCAGGCGTAAACCGCCGTTATTGCGATGGTTTTCGGATTTTCATAGTTCATCATTTCTGTTCCTACGCTCATATCCACGCCGCTGAAGATCATTTCTGCGGCCGAGCCTGCAATACCGGCGATATATCTAATAAAAAAGCTTATAACGCAATATGCCGCGATTGTTTTAACGGTGAAGTCTGCGGCGCTGAAATACGATTTTATCTTTATATTAGAAACCTTTGATCCAAGCAGAAATATAACGATACTGCACGATGTCAGGATAAGCATATTAAGACCTATATTAATAGCGGAGGTATTGAAAAACGTTTCAAGTCCGGAGAGATATTGACGCGTCGCCTCAACGGGCTTAACGCCGTCAATCCGCATTACAATAAGCCGTAAAATATATACGGCGGCAAGCAGAAGACCGTTTGAAAGCAGAAAATGGAGAATAATTCCTCCTCCGGCAATATTAAAATAATGTCTGATACGTCTTCGCTCGGCCTTAGACGGCTCAAAGGGAATCTTGCAGCCCGGAATATCTATCTGCGGAACTATTTCTCTGTAATCGCTGTTGTAAGCTTCATATTCTGTAAAATTTTCAAACGGGTTTTGGGGATTTATATCTGACCCCGGCTTTAATGTCTGAGTTTCAAAAATATTATTATCCATAATAGCATATCAAGGCGGCTTGCGCGCCTTTCCTCCGTATCAGTAGTTTTTCTAATATTATATATCAATTTTTACATATAGTCAAATCTCTGACGCCAAAAAGTTGTGGACAAAGCTGAAAAAGTGTGGTATAATAAATTTAACAGTTTATCAAAAAGAAAGGAAAACTATAAAAATGTTTCATGAAAAGTCATGCGGAGCAATTGTTTTTCGAAAATTTCACGGAAACATTGAAATTCTTCTTATAAAGCATGTAAACAGCGGACATTGGTCGTTTCCTAAGGGGCATGTTGAAAAAAATGAAACAGAGCTGGAAACGGCTCATCGGGAAATAATGGAGGAAACGGGAATCGACGTCATTCTTGATCCTACATTCAGAGAAACAGTTTCCTATTCTCCCAAAAAGGATACTCAGAAGGTAGTTGTTTATTTTCTTGCGAAAGCAAAGAATTTTGATTTTAAGGCTCAGGAAGAGGAAATTTCAGAAATAAGATGGGTCGATATAGGTTATGCCGTAAATATCCTGACCTATGATAACGATAAGGTTATCGTAAATAAGGCAAAGTCGGCGATAAAGGAAAGAGAATAAAAAAACGCAGCCTTAAGGCTGTGTTTTTTTATTCAGTCGCCGAACGAGATACCAAGATCCTTGGCTGTTATAACAAGCTGGCCGTCCGGAGAAACGAACTTGGTTTTACCCGCTATATCCTCCAGCTTGTTGGAGGTTATCTTTCCGCCGATCTTAGCTACTGTTCTTCCGTATTTTTCCTGCAAGATAAGTCCCGCGGCGTGAACGCCGAACTGTGTAGCGAGTATCCTGTCATATGCGCTGGGACTGCCGCCTCTAAGCATGTGTCCCGGAACGCAGACTCTTGTTTCAAGACCTGTTTTTGCCTGTATCTGGGAGGCTATTCTGTTGGTAGCCGTTACGATTCCGGCCTCCGCTCTTTTTTTAGCTCTTTCCTTTTTCTTCATTTGCGCTTCTTCTTTATCAAAGACGCCCTCGGCTACGGCTATAATGGAAAAATTCTTGCCGCTTTCGCTCCTTTTTATTACTGATTTGCACACCTTGTCAATATCATAGGGTATTTCCGGTATAAGAATTATATCGGCTCCGCCTGCGATTCCGGCGTTTAAAGTAAGCCAGCCCGCTTTATTTCCCATGATTTCGCAAAGAAGTATTCTCGAATGGCTGTTGGCCGTAGTGTGAAGTCTGTCAATAGCGTCGGTGGCTATATCCACAGCCGAATGAAAGCCGAATGTTACGTCCGTACCGTAAATATCGTTATCTATGGTTTTGGGAAGTCCGATAACGTTAAGGCCTTCGTCTGCAAGAAGTCTGCTTGTTTTATGGGTTCCGTTTCCGCCCAGCGTCAGCAGGCAGTCAAGCTTTTGCTTTTTATAGGTTTCCTTCATGCACTTAACCTTGTCAACATTATCCTCGCCGATAACCTGCATCATTTTAAACGGTTGACGCTTTGTGCCGAGTATAGTGCCGCCTCTTGTAAGAATGCCTGAAAATTCATCGGGATTCATATCTCTGCAAAGATTGTTTATAAGTCCGTAATACCCGTTTGAAATTCCGACCATCTCAACGTTTTCCGTTCCCATCATTTCATAGCAGGCTTTGGCGACACCCCTTATCGTAGCGTTAAGACCGGGGCAGTCCCCGCCGCTTGTCAGGATTCCTATTCTTTTTTTCATAAATTTAGACCGTCCTTTCAATTTGGAATATGCCGAGGCGTGAGTATATGAAAGCCTTAATAGGCAGTTTGTTTAAAATAAATTAAGTCAACACTATTATTATACCTATTTTTATTAAAATTGTCAACATTTTATATATTAACTATAGAATTATTTTTTTGCTTTCACATAATATTCACAATAATGTATTATACTTATTTTTGATAAAAATATATCTGGAGCGGATCCGGATTTTTTAATACGGGAGGACAGCTTATGAGCAGGATACTTATTGTGGACGATGAAATCAATATCCGCAGGGTGGTTAAGGAATACGCCGAGTTTGAGGGATATGAGGTAGGCGAGGCCGCTAACGGCATGGAGGCGGTAGAGCTGGTAAAAAATAATGATTACGATCTGATAGTTATGGATATCATGATGCCCAAGCTGGACGGTTTTTCCACCTGCAAGGAAATAAAAAAGTACAAATCCATACCGGTTATAATGCTGTCGGCAAGGGGCGAGGAATATGATAAGCTTTTCGGATTTGAACTGGGAATTGACGATTACGTTGTAAAGCCTTTTTCACCGAAGGAGCTTATGGCGAGGATAAAAGCCGTTATCAAGCGCAACAGCCGTCCGGACAGCGGCATACCGGAAAAGCTGAAATTTGAGGGACTGGAAATAGATCTTGCAGGCAGGGAGGTTTATGTCGACGGCGTAAAGGCTTCAATGACGCCGAAGGAATACGATTTGCTTTTTTATCTCGTTAAAAACAAGAACCTTGCGCTCACAAGGGACAAGCTTCTCGAGGAGGTCTGGGGCTACGACTTTTTCGGGGACGACAGGACGGTGGATACCCATATAAAAATGCTCAGAAACAGTCTGGGGCCTTATAGGAAGTTTATCGTCACACTGAGAGGAATGGGATATAAATTTGAGTATGGTCAGAATTAAAAATCCATGCGTCAGCCTTAAATTTAAAATTTGGCAGTATTTCATGTTTTTTACGGCCGTGGTATTTATACTTCTCTGGTTTTTTCAGATAGTGTTTCTTGAGAATTTTTATGAGGGAATGAAAATTTCCGATGTCAAACGTTCCGCGGCAACAATCGTTGAAAACTACGGAGACGAGGATTACAGCGACTTGCTCACGGAAATAGCCATAAACAACGATTTATGCATAGTGATTACGGATAAATTTAACAGAACCGTTTATTCCAAGGACGTTATGGGCAGAAACTGCCTTATTCACGGACCGAATAATATGAGCTATGATTTTATTCAGAAGCTCAGGGACAGTGAAAAAAGCTCGATTTACTTCAAGGAGTTCAACAGTACGATAAACAGCGACACGCTTATTATGGTTTCAACCATAGGCGCCAAGGACGATCCTGACGGATATCTTCTTATAAATACTCCTCTTGTTCCGATTGGCTCCACAGCCTCGATTATAAAAAGACAGCTTATTATCATAACGTTTTATCTGCTTGTGCTGGGCGTGATAATTTCATTTTTCATGTCGAAAAGAATCGCGGATCCTATAACAAGAATAACAAAATCTGCGGAGGGTCTTGCCGAGGGAAAATACGATATAAAATTCGAGGGCGGAGATTACCTTGAAATTCAGCAGCTGGCGAGTACGCTTACTTACGCCGGGCAGGAGATTTCAAAGGTTGATATGATGCAGCGGGATCTTATAGCCAATGTGTCCCACGACTTAAGAACGCCGCTTACCATGCTCAAGGCATATGCGGAAATGATAAGAGATCTTTCAGGAGATAATCCTGTAAAGCGCAACGAGCATCTTGAAATAATAATAGAGGAAACCGACAGGCTTGCGCAGCTTGTAAACGACATACTGGATCTTTCTAAGCTTGAGGACGGCAATCAGAAGCTCAATTACAGCGAATTCAGCATTACCGAGGTGCTTGACGGAATCATCGCAAGATACAAGGGAATTTCAAAGAGGTCCGATTATATTATTTCCTTTGAGCCTGACGAAGAAGTCACGGTGAGGTGCGACGTTATAAAAATTCAGCAGGTTATCTACAACTTGATAAATAACGCTATAAATTATACCGGAGACGATAAAAGGGTTTTTGTACGTCAGATTAATAAGGAAAAAAGCGTAAGGATAGAGGTTTCCGATACCGGACAGGGAATAGCAAAGGATAAAATAGGTCTTATTTTTGAAAAATATTATCGTTCTGAAAACCATAAGCGCGAGGTTATCGGGACAGGTTTGGGGCTTTCAATAGTAAAGGCCATATTGAAAAAGCACGGTTACAGCTTCGGCGTTTACAGCGTTATCGGTAAGGGTTCGACATTCTGGTTTGAAATAAGCGATATTGTATCGGAGAAGCCGGAGGTCGAAAACGGCAGAAAAAAGTAAAAAACTGATTTCCCGTTTCTTTCAAGGACTTTTCACAGAGATTTCACATATGAGCTTTATAATACAAGCATACTCAGTAATGAGTATATCTTCAATTTAACGTTTACCCCAGCGTTAAATTAAAAATCCCCAATAATCCCTATATCATGGCAAAAAGTCCCCTTAAGGGGACTTTTTGTTTTATAAAAAGGCTGCCGTTATTTTTAATTAACGGCAGCCTTTTATCATAGATAAAGCAGAGCTGTTGCAACGGGAATTGTATCGTAAAGCTCAATTGTCTTCGTTAATCGTTTTATTTTTGCGATTAATATTCTGTCAGCGTTATACCGTTTTCACCAAGCGGTATTTCATGGTCAAGACCTACAAATTTGCCGTCCTTCTGCCAGAGAACTTCCTTTACAAAGTTATACTTTTCCGTATCCCATGTTGTAAAATCATCCTTCACAAGTCCGCCGGTATCTCCGGAATTCGCGTTGAAGCACCAGAACGTATGATTTATTTTGTTTTCAGAAATAAGCTGTCGGAGGTAAGTCATCCATGTGACGTTAGGCTCGGTCATATAGCCTCCCCATTCGCCTATAAGCAGAGGAGCTATATTTTTGTCCTGAATATAGAACCAGTTATCATACCAGCAGTCCTTATAAAGAGAATCATATGTATAGCCGCCCTCGAACCACGGCTGCTCATAGACTGCCGGACCGTAATCATGAGGGGAATAAACCAGCTTGTTTTGACGATTGCCAAGATCTATAGGATTATCTGCAACGCCCCTTAAATTTCCTCCCCACCAGTTAAAGAAATAATCGTCTTCGTTCTGGGAGCCGAAATTTCCGTTTTTCTTTATGTCCTTAGGGTAGATTTCAATGCCCTCTACCATCACCAGTACGTTGGGATTTTTATCTAAAACGGCATTCGCCGCCTTTTCCGCTATGTATTTCCAGTTATCTGAATCCTTGGAATCGTCCCACTTCGCCCTCGGCGACTCGTTTTGTTTTCCATGTGGTTCGTTTTTCAGATCATATGCGATTATGGTATCGTCGCCTTTATAACGCTCAGCCATCCACGACAGACTGTCAAGGTAATCCTGCTCGGTAATGTTTCCGTCTGTCCACAGCGGTTTCATGTGGCCCATGGAATCGGTTACGGCGCAGTGGATATCTATCATTATTTTGATGCCGTTAGCGCGGCACTGTCCGATGACATAATCAAAAATTTCAAGACTGTTCATTCCCTCAAGATATGAGTTTGAAGCTTTATTATAATTTGCCTCCGGATATTCTCCGTCCGCCCAATTGTTTATAAGCTCTGTTGATATAGGAATTCTCAAAAGATTGAAGCCGTGGTCGGCAATGCTAGCAAGAGATGAGTTCAGGTCGCACGCCCAGAGTCCGTCAAAGCAGTTTGTGCCTGTGTTATATCCGAACCAGTTACAGCCTGTCAGCCAGACTTCCTTGCCGCTTGAATCTATTATTTTATTTCCCTTTACGGATAGCCAGTCGTCCGTTGTGGGCGCGGGAACGTCCTTTGCACCGGTATTGACAATTGCTTCGCCGGTATTTCCGCTCTGCTGACTGTTACCGTTCTGCTGCTGCGAAACGCCGGCTGTGCCGGAGCATGAAACGGAGGACGTATCAACAGCGTCCTTAGAACCCGATATCTGGAAGCCGAAAGCAGCCTCGCCGCCTGTTTCCAAAGCTTTGTTGTATTCCTCAGGTGTTACGGTTATTGCCGATTCCGATACTGAAAAGCTTCCGCCCCAACTGCTTATTATCTCAATGTCTGATTTAAGAGGTATAGTAACGGTCCAGCCGTTTATTCCTGAGGAACCGCTGTTTTTTACCGCGCCCTGATAATCGGTAAAGGATTTTCCGTCCGTTTCCCAGCTATTTCCGGCTGTGAGCGTTACGTCGAGTTTTATTTGTTCGCTGACGTCACGATCGGTTACGGAAGAGGACTCGGTTGTAATTCCTGATGAAACGGAAACCACGTCTCCGGTATTAGACGAGCCGCCGGAGCCGTCGTCGCTGCACCCGCAAAGCGGAAATACAGTAATTAAAGCCGCCGCTGCAAAACAGGCTAATTTATTTTTAAGCATATATTATCTCTCCTGTCATATTTTACTGCTTGTTTATAATAATTATGCCTTAAATTTAATTAAAAGTCAATGCATATAAGGAAATATATGTTGTTAAAACTGTTCGAAATTTGAAAAAATTTAGTTAAAATACATAGTGACATTAATTTGCGATAATGGTATAATAAAATAAGTATAAAATAATGGACGGTTTTGGATAAATATAGGAAATCGGCATTCGTTTTATATGTATAATTATCATGATATACTAATTTTATATATCTACATGCCCGGGGTTGCCGCGGCAGAATGGAGATCAAGATGCTGAAAAACTACGATATTATTATTGCCGGAAGCGGTACGGCAGGATTGTATACTGCGATAAATCTGCCGTCCGATATGAAAATTCTTATACTTTCCAAGCGTGAGCTGAAGCTTTGTAATTCTGCGCTTGCTCAGGGAGGTATTGCCGGAGTTTACAATTCGCCGGAGGATAATATTCAGCTTCATCAGAATGATACGATGATAGCCGGCGGTTTTAAAAATAATACGGAAACGGTTCATATTTTAGTTTCAGAGGCGGCTAAGGACATACAGGCTCTTATTGATATGGGAGTGGATTTCGACAGGACTCCGGATGGAAATCTTCACAGAACTCTTGAGGGAGGACACTGCCGTCACAGAATTTTTCATCATAAGGACGCTACCGGCTTTGAGATAGTATCGAAATTGCTTGATAAGGTAAAGAGCCTTCCGAATGTGGATATTCTTGAAAACACGTATCTTTGCGGCTTGAAAAAGACGTCGACCGGTTTTTCAGCGGATACCTGGCAAAACGGAGAAAGGCGTTCGTTTAACAGTCATTTCATGATGCTTGCCACAGGCGGTATCGGAAGGGTTTATGAATATACTACCAATTCCGCGATAGCTACCGGAGACGGTATAACCTTAGCCTATGAGATGGGGGCGGATATAAAGAATTTGAGTCTTGTCCAGTTTCACCCAACTGCGTTCAATAACAGGCATACAAGAGAATGCTTTCTTATTTCCGAGGCCGTCAGGGGAGAGGGCGCTTATCTTCTCAACAAGGACGGCGAACGTTTTATGCATAATTATGACGACAGGCTGGAGCTTGCTCCGAGAGACGTCGTTTCACATGCTATTATACATGAAAGCAGAAAGCTGGGCTCTACTGAATTTTATTTGGATATAAGCAGAAAGGATCCCGAATTTCTTAAAAACCGTTTTCCTATGATTTATAAAAATCTGCTTAAGCAGGGCTATGATCTGACTAAGGACAGAATTCCCGTATTTCCGTGTCAGCATTACCTGATGGGCGGAATTAATGTTGACAGCTTTGCAAGAACGGGCATTGAAAACCTTTACGCCGCGGGCGAATGCTCGCATACGGGCGTTCATGGCAATAACAGGCTTGCCAGCAATTCGCTTCTTGAGGCTCTCGTATTTTCGCGCAGGGCGGCGCAGGATATTTCCGAGAAAAGAGACGGTGTGTCAGATGACTTTGAGGACTATAAATTTGAAGAGCAGTCTGATCCCGCTGCAATTCCTCAGGGATTCAGAACTGAAATACGCCATATAATGCAGAGCAGTTATTTTGTTATACCGGATAAAAAGGCGGCTGTCGAAGGCTTTGAAAGGGTAAAGGAAATAAAGCGGGAGTTGACTTCAGGAAAGTATATGATAAATCCTGATTTTATAGAAGCGAAATCTCTTGCGACTATCGCATATCTCATTTTAAAGGAAGTTATATAGGAGAGGATAACGACTATGCTTAATCGGTTTTATGTGGATAATATTATTAATACGGCGCTTGCCGAGGATATTAACTATATTGACGTTACAACGGATAATCTTTTACAGGACGGCGACGTAAGCGAGGCTTATTTTGTTGCTAAAGACAGCGGAATTCTCTGCGGAATAGACGTTGCCGCCAGAGTTTTTGATCTTGCCGGCGGAAATGTTGAAAAGGAAATACTTCTTAAAGACGGAGCGCCGATAAAAAAAGGAGATTACATAGCTTTTTTCAGAGGAAGCGCCAAAACGCTTTTAAAGGGCGAGCGTACCGCGCTTAATTTGATTCAGCATATGTCGGGGATAGCGACGGCTGCAAATGAATGCGTAAAGCTTGTGGAGGGTACAAACGCCAGCATAGCCGACACCAGAAAAACACTCCCCGGGCTGAGAGCGCTTCAAAAGTATTCGGTTACGGTAGGGGGCGGAAAAAACCACAGGTTTAATCTTTCCGACGGAGCTATGCTAAAGGATAATCATATAGACGCCTACGGCTCTATCACCGGCGCGGTTTCGGCTCTTAGGAAGAAAGCCGGACACATGCTTAAGATTGAGGTTGAGGTAAGAAATCTTGAAGAGCTTGAGGAGGCTCTTGAGAATAAATGTGAGGTAATCATGCTTGATAATATGAGCGATGACGAAATGAAAAAAGCGGTGGAGATTACTAACGGAAGAGCGCTGCTGGAGGCTTCGGGTAATATTACTCTTGATAATATCAGGCAGAAGGCGTTGACAGGCGTCGATATTATATCTCTCGGAGCGCTGACTCATTCTGTTAGATGCTTTGATATATCAATGAAAATCAAATCCTGCGACCATAAATAATAAAGCGGCTTGTGACTGAAACGGCGTTGCCGCGGCAATACTTTATATATAACGACTACGACGGGAGGACGGCTTTACGCCGTATACAGAATATGCAGAAGAAGTTTTCATTAAAAAATAACCGTCTTGCCAAGACGATTATTTTAAGCGGAGCTATCCTGATTATTGTTGCGTTTGTAATATTGAGATACGAGGGATTTTTTTCGATTATCTCCAAAGTGATTAATATATTTCGTCCTATAATCATAGGAGGGGTTATCGCTTTCGCATTAAATCGTCCGATAAACTTTTTTCACGCAAAATACCGTACTCTGTTTTTCTGGCTGGGAGAAAAGCTTGGAGCAAAAAGAAAGAACCGCCGCAGAAAAAGTGCGAACAATACAGGCAGGGCGTCGTTTATATGCTCGTGCGTTACCACATATATAATTCTGATCGCTATAATAGTCGGAATTATTTGGTTTATAGTTCCTCAGATTTCTGAAAGTATTTCTATGTTCAGCGCCAATTTCAACGATTATACCAATAACCTTATAAATTTCTTTGAATCAAATAAATTCAGGCTTGATTATTTAATGGATAAAATAGACCTTGGAGATATGCTGGAAAAGGTAAAGGAAAAAATATCTGAGCTTCCGGAATATATACCGACGGTTTTGGCAAAGACAATGGATATAACAAGCGGAATAATCGGAACGGTTGTCGATACCGTAGTAGGCTTTGTATTTTCAATATATATCCTTATGGATAAGCAGAACCTGAAAAGACATGCTAGAATATTGACTAAATCAATGCTTAAACACAGATATAACCGATTTGAAAGAATTATCAGAATGGCATATGACGCTTTTTCCAATTTTTTAAGCGGTCAGCTTATGGAGGCGGTTATTTTAGGAATACTATGCTTTTTCGGCATGACCATTTTCAGATTTGATTATGCTCCTCTGATAAGCGTTATTATCGGCATTACAAATATGATACCGATTGTAGGTCCGATTCTGGGAACAATTCCATGCGCTCTTATTCTTCTTATGGTAAATCCCATAAAGGCAGTCTGGTTTGTGGTGTTCATTATAATAATTCAGCAGATTGATTCTAACCTTATTTATCCGAAGGTCGTCGGAAATTCCATAGGGCTGCCTGCCCTTTGGGTTTTGTTTGCCATCACCGTAGGAGGAGGTCTATGGGGTATACTCGGTATGATAGTCGGGGTACCGCTGGTTTCGATTCTCTATGCGGTTATGCGCCAGAAGGTCCATGAGGAAGAAGAAAACGAAAGAATATCAGAGAAAAGCGCAGATCCTTGAAGGTGAAGGATCTGCGCTTTTTATTATGCGTTTTCTGCTATAACCTCAGTAAGAAGATTGGGAGGCAGCTGCTCGTATCTGAGGAAATCAAATGTAAAGCTTCCCATTCCTCTTGTGGTTTGTCGGAGGTACATTATAAAATCATGCATTTCTCTGATGGGAACTTCTGCGGTAATTACAGTCGTTCCCGTTTCAGCAGGCTCCATTCCGGATACCCTGCCTCTGCGCTTGTTCAGCTCGCCCATAACGTCTCCGGTATTTTCATCAGGAACGCATACGTTTAACGAGCCAATCGGTTCGAGCATAACAGGATCGGCATTTTTAAGCCCTTCCTTGTATGCGAGCGAAGCCGCCGTTTTAAAGGCCATTTCTGAAGAGTCCACCGGGTGATATGAGCCGTCCAGCAATATAGCCTTAAGACCTACAACAGGACAGCCTGCAAGAACGCCTTTCTTGACGCATTCCTGCAATCCCTTTTCAACTGCCGGAAAATAATTTCTGGGCACCGCGCCTCCGAATACCTTTTCTTCAAAAATAAGCTCGTCGCTGACGCATGGCTCAAATTCTATCCAGACATGACCGTATTGACCGTGACCGCCCGTCTGTTTCTTATATTTTCCCTCTGCCTTCACCTTTTTGCGTATTGTTTCTCTGTAGGCAATCTTCGGAACTGATAATCCGATATCCACACCGAATTTATTCTTTAGCTTAACGGCTGATATTTCAAGATGCTGTTCTCCCAATCCGCTTAATATCTGTTCGTTGGTGTATGAGTCCGTATAGTATGATAATGTCTTATCCTCATCTAAAAGACGCTGAATGCCTGAGGATATCTTGCTTTCATCACCCTGTGCCTTGGCCTTAACAGCCATTGAATAGCAGGGTGAAGGGAAGCTTATTCTGCTGAACGTTATTTTTCTTTCAGGCGAGCAGAGAGTATCTGAGGTGGACGCTGATATTTTTACAGCAACCGCTATATCTCCCGCCTTTGCTTCGGATATTTCGTTTTGCTGTTTGCCCGTCATTCTATAAAGCTTGCCTATTTTTTCAGTTTCTCCCGTAGATGTGTTTATAACCTGGGAATCGGATTTCAATATTCCTGACATAACTCTGATATATGACATTTTACCTACAAAAGGATCGGAAACTGTTTTGAAAACGAACGCCGACAGCGGATCCTCCGATTTACAATTGGCTGTTACCGTTTTTCCGTTTTCAACCGCTTCTTTAGGCGGTACTTCGTCCGGCGACGGAAGCAGGAGAGTTATCTCCTTAAGCAGCATATCAACTCCTGAAAGATCGGATGATGAAACGCATACCACCGGAGTTATGATTCCCTTGTTCATTCCTGTGTGTATGCCGTTTATAAGTTCTTCCTGAGTAAACGGTTCGCCTTCAAAGAATTTATTCATAAGCTCTTCGTCCGTTTCGGCAACCGCCTCGCTGACGGCTTCGATCAGACCGTCTATACGGTAAACCATTTTCTCAATAGCCTTTGCAATAGGGAGGTCAATTTCCACGGCCTTTCCGTTTTCGTATTTGTAAACCTTCATTTCAATAAGATTAACGTAGGAAACTATCTTTTCGTTTTCTATAACCGGTACCACGATCGGACACACAGTAGGACCGAAAACGGTTTTCAGTTCAGTAAGAACATTATAAAAATTGGCGTTTTCGTCGTCTATTTTTGTTACGGCGAACATCTTTGATTTTCCGGCTCTGACAGCTGACGCATAAGCTTTTTTAGTACCTGTCTTAACCCCTGATTTAGCGGAAACGGTTATCATAACAGTGTCGGAGGCGTATATACCCTCCTCCATTTCTCCGGCAAAATCAAAAAGACCGGGAGTGTCGATAAGATTGATTTTAGTTTCCTCATAATCAAAGGATGCCAGCGCCGCGTTTATTGAAATTTTTCTTTTTATCTCTTCTGAGTCAAAGTCGCAGACAGTAGTTCCGTCAATTGTTTTACCCAGTCTATCGACTGCTCCCGCTTTGAAAAGCAGAGCGTCTGCAAGCGAGGTTTTTCCGGAACCGTTATGTCCGGCAAGAGCTATATTCTTTATTTGTTTCATCTCGGTAAATCTCCTTTAATAAAAATATACAATAAACTATATTTAATTATACAACTTTTTATTTATATTTTCAACTG